>ENA-UOZI01000427-UOZI01000427.1-food-metagenome-genome-assembly--contig:-NODE-427-length-9223-cov-3.945572_pt1 | contig 9223 bp, 9 predicted proteins | sample MGYA00249871_ERZ772729 | MGnify/ENA primary metagenome ERZ772729 (study PRJEB29005, sample SAMN08379449) | food metagenome | isolation source: cheese - non spiked | study: EMG produced TPA metagenomics... | reverse complement strand
TAATATTGCTATTGATCCCGAGGCAGCCGCAAAAGTCTTCCAGAGCGGGCTGGAGATTGTGATGTGCGGGCTGGATGTCACTAATCAGGCCATGCTCACCCCTGACTACCTGGCGACGTTGCCGCAGCTTAACCAGACGGGAAAAATGCTGCACGCGCTGTTTAGCCATTACCGTAGCGGCAGTATGAATACGGGGCTACGAATGCACGACCTGTGCGCTATTGCCTGGCTGGTGCGCCCGGAACTGTTTACCCTGCAGCCGTGCTTCGTGGCGGTTGAAACCCAGGGTGAATATACCTCGGGTACGACGGTGGTGGACATTGAAGGGCGTTTAGGGCATCCGGCAAATGCCCTGGTCGCGCTGGGGCTGGACGTTGAGGGGTTCCAGCAGTGGGTGGCAGAGGTACTGACGCTGGCACCTTGAGGCTGTGATCCGGCCCGCAATATGCAGATAGCGATAGCAGGTTAATCGATTAATCTGCTAATCTGATCCTGTTGTTCTCCTCGGGCCGGAGACACATATGAACCTTTCTTTTATCCAGCCACCGCAGGTGGCGTGGGCAAGCGGCGCTTTAGCTGATGGCCTGTTATTGCGTAAATCCACCCGTATTGAGGATCTTCCAGACGTTTTTGCCGATGAACACGCCCGTCAACAGCTGGTTGGCGAGCAGGTCGTGTATGACGTCGAGATGCTGGATACCTCTCCCGCTGAAGGTGAACTCTACACCGGCGTTACCCATCTTTACCCTGGCCGGGTCGGCTGTGAGTATTTTATGACCCGCGGGCATTTCCATGCGCGCCGCGAACAGGGGGAAGTCTATTTTGGTCTGCGTGGCACCGGTTTGCTGCTGTTGCAAACTGAGCAGGGCGACGCGAGGCTGGAAAAAGTATTCGCGGGATCTGTCCACATTATCCCCGGCTTTACCGCGCATCGGTTAATCAACACCGGGGAAGAGGTTCTGTCGGCGCTCGCCGTATGGCCAGGGATTGCGGGTCATGATTATGCAGCGCTCGCCAGCGGCTTCAGAATAAGGGTCTTTGAGGAAAATAAGACGGTTCAGGCGAAGGAGGTACAGAATGGGTGACTTAGCGCATTCTTACGGCCTGGATATGACGGTCCATCATCACCCGCTTGGTTTTAGCTATGGGGATGAGGTTACCGGGCCGATGCCGGAGATTCGTCAACTCGACCAGATTCGCGCCTCGCTACGCGATCCGCACTGTGAAGGGCCGCAAGAGGTGTATGCCATAGCGATGGATGTGGCGCGAATGCAGGATCGCGAAGAGTTGAAAAAGCGGATGCTGTTGTTTGGCGTGGTGACCTATGCGGCGGGACGGCTGGGAGAAGAGCCGGTGCGTAGTCAGGGACATATTCATCGTATTAGTCAGCACAGCGGCTGGTCTCCGCCGGAGCTTTATGAAATCTGGCAGGGAAAAGCGATCATTTATATGCAGGAATATGTTGAGGATGACCCAGGCCGCTGTTTTGCTGTAATTGCCGGACCCGGTGAGAAAGTGTTGGTACCACCCGGTTGGGGGCATGCGACTATATCCGCAGACCCGGATGTACCGTTAACCTTTGGCGCGTGGTGCGATCGTGAATATGGTTTTGAGTACGACGCCGTGCGTGCGCATAAAGGACTGGCATGGTATCCGCTGCTGCAGGGCAACAACGTTATCTGGCAGCATAATCCGCGTTACATCCCTGGACGACTGCAGGCCGTTACGCCCAGACAATATACGGAATTCTCGATTACCTCCGCACCTGTTTATCAACAATTCATCGAGGACCCGGCGCGTTTCCAGTTTATCTCACGCCCGGACAAGCACCCCGAGCTATGGCAAAACTTTCATCCATAAAAAAACCGGGGCATAGCCCTAATGCTTGTCAGTTAACGATGATGAGTGGCCCTACGGAGGTAATGAATCTGTTGCCTCCGGCGTATTGCTACGTTCACCTTAGTGATATCACTTCTCTGAGACAATACGAGCTGTGAACGTGTTAAGGGTACTATCGCCGTACCCTTAACAATCCGGGCTCCCGGCGGGAAAATTGCCGCTCCGCGGTCCCCTCCGTTTATTCCTCCAGGCTACCGGGCCGGGCGCGAGGAAACTTCCCTGTAAAACGCGCCCTGAACCCGCATCCCTGCGGGTTCTCCCGGCCTTACGGAAACACGTCGGCAATTTTCAGCCGGACCAGCCCACACCTGACCACCTGCGTTTTTTATCTGAACAGCAAAAAAGATTTAACTGGAAGTCAGTGCGTTGCAGCGATGACCCCGGTCCGGCTGAAAATCGATGAGGCGTTGACGGCTGACCGGGTTTGCCCGCAGGGATGCGGGCAGAGGGGACGGCCTGCAGGGACGCAGGCTCGGCCCCGACCCGACAGGCAGACGGCATAAGACGAATGAATCGCGCAGCGACGATTTTCCCGCCGGGAGCCTGGGATGCAAGGGAGGCGGCGGTGAGCCTCTCTTGCACGTTCACGGGTATCTGCGCTTCAGAAAAGTGATACCACTGAGGTGAACGGAACCCTGAGCCGAAATCACATGTTCTCCATAATGCTTAACTGACTGACATTAGGGCATAGCCCCGGTTGTACCGTTTTCTGTGTGTTATCCCGCAAACAGGCCCGTGGCAACGCCGAGGGCGGCCAGTATCAACAGTAAAATCATCGCTTTCACTGGTGACACACCGCGCTTGGCCATCAGATACCAGGTACCAAGCACCACAATCAGCGGCAGTAACTGCGGGAAGATATGACAAACACACCCAGCAGCGATAACGCTTCACGCAGACGGGCAGACTTGCTGCTCACCAGCATTTCCACCGAGCCAGAACCCATTTTGTAGCCTTTCAGGAACAAGAACCACGAACCGGGAATGATGATGGCCAGCCAGGCAACGGTATAAAACAGCGGCCCGAGAATGTTACCGCCGGCCGCCAGGGCCATGCCGATGCTGAGCAGGATAGGGATCAGCATGCCAGGGATCATTGAATCGCCGATCCCGGCAATAGGGCCCATCAGGCCAACCTTCAGGGTATTGATGGTCTCCCCATCGATCGGCTCACCGTTCGCTTTTTTCTCCTCCAGCCCCAGCACCATGCCGTTTACGATCGCGCCTATCTGGGGTTCCGTATTATAGAACGAGGCATGACGGCGCAGCATTTCAGTACGTTGGGCTGCGTCGGGATAGAGCTTTTTCGCCACCGGAAGCATACTCAAACAAAAGCCAAAAGATTCCAGACGTTCAAAACTCATCGATGACAAGTTGTGCATCATCCATGCGCGCCAGCAGCGGCGAAGATCTTTACGCGTAAGTGTACGTTCTTCCATCAGAATTCATCCTCCTCATCATCGGCTACCGACTTTGCATTCGCGGCCTGCGGCGGTTCCGGTTTGTAGTTGTAATGGATCAACGCCAACAGCGAACCGACGATCACCAGCGCGACCATGTTGAGTTTTAAAAATACGATGCAGACAAAACCGACGAGGAAGTAGATCAGCATGGTGTAGTTTTTGATGATCTGCTTTAGCAAAATCGCGATCCCGACGGCGGGTAAAATGCCGCCCAGTACGTTCATCGTTGACAGAACTATTATCGGCAAGCTATCCATAAAACCGCTGATGTATTGCGCGCCGAAGTAAACCGCAATAAAAGTTGGTACAAAACGCAGGACAAAGTTTGTCACCTGTGGCCAGATGGCGCTGTTCAGGTAAATACCGCGTTCGTCGCCCCGTTCCAGCGCCACATCTGCCCGGTGATTCCAGAAGGAGTTCAGTACCATCATCGCGTTAAACAAAATGGTTCCGGCGATACCGATGGTCGCCGCCAGCGCGACCGCGACCTCGGGGCCTTTTCCTGAAAGGATCCCTAGGGCGATAGCGGGGTAAGCAACAAAGTTGAGATCGGCTGGCATCGAACCGCCAGGCGTTACCATCGCGATATACACCGCCTGAACCGCGACGCCAATCATGATCCCGGTTTTAATGTCGCCGAGAATAATCCCGACCAGCATTCCAGAAATCAGCGGGCGGGTGATCAGATACCAGCCGCCGGTCAGCCCCAGAAGCCAGGGACTGCTGAGGGCGCCGAGATAGCAAAGTATGCCAATCAACGTAGCTTCGATAATCATCGTGCGCTCCTTATTTCAGCTTCTGACGTGCGTCCTGCCAGCTGTAGCAACTGGCATCAGGAACCAGGCGAAACTCAACCAGGTGCCCATGTTGCGTCAGCCAGTCAAAGGCGGCAATTTCATCCCCGTTGACCGACTGATTCGGGCCGATGGTGGTGGTATCAGCACGCGCGCTCATCGGACCTACATTAATCTTGCCGTTGGCATTTTTCAGGCTGATACCTGCTTCTTCAATGCGTTTGAGCGTGACGGGTGATTTGCCAATGACGAAATAACGTTTCTCGCTGGCAATGACTTTTGGCAATTTTTCAATCGCGGTAGCCGTATCAAACAACCAAACTTTGGTGTCCTGTACGGCACCTTTCATCACCGAAGAGAGCAAAGGGTCGGCCGCGACGGCGTCGTCTATAGCGACGATCCCATCACAGGGCAGCTCTTTGGCCCAACGTGTCACGAGCTGCCCATGGATTACGCGGTCATCGATACGTACAAAAGAAATACTCATAGTGGTTTCCTTTAAAAATCGTCGGACTGAACGGATAAAACCGGGGCGGCTTTAATCAGCGTGGGTATCGTCAGCGCCAACAGCTCGACGGCTGCGGCGTGAACATCCGTTAAATGGCAAATCTCCTCGCTTTGTAACAGCATCGGGAAATTGACCCCCGCTACGACGGCAACGGGAGGAACCGTTTGTGAAGAAAAAGCATGATGGCAGGCGACATTCCACGGCGTACCGCTTTGCATGTCACACAGCACCAGTACGCCGTCAGCGTCTTTTCCGGCACTGGTGAGAACCTGAGAGAACGTCGCTTTAAACCCTTCGATACCTGCCTGTTCACTCAGCGTGACGGGGTAAACATGCGGTAATTCTCCATAAACCATACGACCGCTGGCGAGAAGCGCGTCCGCCAGGGGACCATGGGTGGCAACAATTACGTTAATCATGCGCTTATCCTCTAACCCAGGCTTTAATCGTGGCGAGCTGTTGACCGACGCCTTTGCCAAACGGCGAAATACGATATTCTCCGACGGCGGCAGGGATGATAAAGGTCTCTGCATAGTTGACGACAAACGGGGGAAACGCGCCGCTCGGGCTTTCAACAACGGCCTGCGCACCTTCGACCAGGTTCAGGACGTTGACGCCGCCATGGGTATGGTGAGTGACCGGTGCCGTAAACCAATGGCGACGCGTTTCGATAAATTCGCGTTCGTGCATTCCGGTTCTTTCTTCCCGCCAACCCTCTCCTTCAGCCAGGGGTTCAATACGGTTGACGAGGTTGTCGTGCACCCATTGCGTGTCGCGCTGCCAGTCAATAACCTGCTGACCGTGATCCAGATGCACCGGACGCGGTAAGCCGTCTAACCCTAAGCGGCCCCAATCCCACAGCTTGAAGGTGAAGATATAGGGCGTTGCGCTGATCTCCAGCACCATGGTTCCTGCACCCGAGCAGTGTACGGTTCCGGCAGGGATCAGGAAGTGATCGTGTTTATGTGCAGGGATCTGGTTAACGAATCGTTCATCATCAAAGGTTTTTTCGCCACGACCCGCGGCCCGGAGGTCGTCGAGCATATCCTGCGGTGCGATCCCGGTTTTGGTCCCGAGATACACCACGGCGTCCGGCTCGGCTTCGAGAATGTAATAGCTCTCATCCTGGGTATAGTGCATACCAAACTGCTGTTGAATGTACTCAGTGAGCGGATGAACCTGAAAACTCAAATTCTGGCCGCCAATAGTGTCGAGGAAGTCAAAACGGATCGGGAATTCCGCGCCAAAGCGCGCGTGAACTTTTTCACCCAGCAGGGGGCGGGGACAGGTCAGCACCAGATCCTGAGAGGGGATCTCGATCCGCACGTTGCCAAAACGCAGTAACAGGCTGTTTTCCTCGGGCACGCAATCAAAACACCACGCGTAATTGGGAGCTGAGGGATCGAGATCGAAGCGTTGTTTCATCCATTGCCCGCCCCAGACGCCTGGGTCAAAGAAAGGGGCAACGCGAAACGGTTGTTCGGTGGTTTGTTGCAGACCGGCGCGTAACGCGTTCCCGCTGACCATCGCGGGACTATTTTCTACCGTGGTATCGAGCAAATAATCGGCGCGTTTGAGTAACGGCGTTTTATGTTTGTCGAATACCCGCCATTCAATGAAAAAAGCACGTTTGTAACGACGAAGAATATCTTCATCCTGGTTTTCTGCACCCCAGTTACCCAGCCCGTTATGACGCATACGCTGTTGAATTTCCCAGCGCGGAAGATCGGCATAAACCAGTACGTCACCAGGGTGTGCCAACGCAGCGCCCGAGCCGTACACCACAACCAGCCCTGCGGTAACGGCATCAATCTGTTGGCGGAGTTGGCTGAGTTTGTCGCTATCAAAAAATTCATCCAGGTGATGACAGGAGAGAACGCCGAATACGCGATCGTCGGTAAGGTTACGCGCCAGTAAATCATGCAGGGCCTGCTCATCGCGGCGGGCGGATTCAATATTCAGCACCAGTGCGGTATCTAATGTCGTAACAAGCTGTTGCTCCAGCTCGTCAAGCCGCACGCCCGGATAGCAATCCACGATCAATACGGTTTTGGCGGCGGTAGAAACCCTGGTGTTAAGCACTGAATGAATTGACGACCAACCCTGCCAGGCGTGGTTGTCATAGCCCTGAACGTTAACCTCAGGGAATTTATTATAGGTTGTACGCATATTCTGTCTCCGTGTTGGCTTATTTAAGATTAATCGATTAACCTTATTTTCATAGTGTGGTTAACGCGATTAACCCGCCATAATCAGAATCCAGTGCGGTGAAATGCACGTTAGCGTGATGTGAATCACACGTAAAAAGGCAATATTTCGGTTATTCGATTAACCTTCGAAATAAACAGGAGAGGTCATGACTACAGTCACGCTGGCGCAGGTTGCTGAACGCGCGGGAGTCTCCACGGCAACCGTTTCAATGGTGTTGCGTAACCGGGGGCGCATTTCTCAGGCCACACGTGACAGGGTGCTCAAAGCGCTGGACGATGCCGGCTACGTTTATAATCAAACCGCCGCCAACCTGCGTAACCGGAGCAGTAATCAGGTCGGATTGTTGTTACACGATATCACTAACCCTTTTTACGGTGAGATGACTGCAGGGCTAAGCCATGAGATGGAGCGGCATGACCTGCTTCTGTTTCTGGCAAACAGTGAAGAGTCAGGAGAAAGGCAGCAAAAATTTGTCGACTCGTTGATGCGCAATAATGCCTGCGGCATGGTGCTCTGCGCGGCGCGTGAAACACCGACCTCCTTCTTCGAGGCGCTGAAAAGGCGCAATATTCCCGCCATCATGGTGGTTCGCCCTCTTAGCGACCCTGATTTTGATTTTGTGGGAACCGATAACTTTCTCGGTACGCAAATGGCCACCACCCATTTAGTCAAAATGGGGCATAAGAATATTGCGTTTATCGGTGGTAGCCCAAGTTCCGGGAGCCGGGCACAGCGTATCGGTGGATTCACCAGCACGTTGCTGGAGCAGGGAATATCGCCGAATCCGCAATGGATAGTGGCGACACAGGCCAGCCAAATTGACGGCGCAAAAGTGGCAGAGTCGCTTCTTATGCGGTTCCCGGAAATTACCGCCGCCGTTTGTTATCAGGATATTGTGGCGCTTGGGGTTATGCAGGCATTACGTAAAATGGGGCGTGAACCAGGGCGCGATTTTGCGCTGGTGGGGTTCGATGACATTACCGAAGCGGCGCTGGTACAACCTGCGCTCACCACCGTATCGGTGCCCGCAAAAGAGATAGGTCGCAAGGCTGGGGAGCTACTTTATAGTCGCATTCAGGGAAATGACGAACCTCCAAAACGCATTATTCTGCCACCTGCGCTGGTGGTCAGAGAATCATGTGGTTTTCGCTGATCGTCATGCCTTTTACTGATATCTCTCCCTGTTTATCATTAAATTCTAATTATCGACGTTTTCGGCTGGCGGCGCAGCGATGTGCTGGTTAATCTGAAAACGATTTACGTAAAATTAACAAAAGAGAATAGCTATGCATGATGCACAAATCCGCGTTGCCATCGCGGGAGCCGGAGGGCGCATGGGGCGTCAGTTGATTCAGGCCACTCTTGGCATGGATGGCGTACAGCTCGGCGCGGCGCTGGAGCGCGAAGGTTCTTCTTTGCTGGGAAGCGATGCCGGAGAGTTAGCGGGAGCCGGTAAAACGGGCGTTACCGTGCAAAGTAGTCTTGAGGCGGTGAAAGATGATTTTGATGTTTTCATCGATTTTACTCGCCCGGAAGGCACGCTGGCGCATCTGGCGTTTTGCCGCCAGCACGGTAAAGGGATGGTGATTGGCACCACTGGCTTTGATGACGCGGGCAAACAGGCTATTCGTGATGCTGCGCAGGACATTGCTATCGTTTTCGCCGCGAACTTTAGCGTTGGCGTTAACGTCATGCTTAAGCTGCTGGAGAAGGCGGCGAAAGTGATGGGTGATTACACCGATATTGAGATTATTGAAGCCCATCACCGTCATAAAGTGGATGCGCCGTCAGGCACTGCGCTGGCGATGGGGGAGGCGATTGCCGGGGCGCTGGATAAAGATTTAAAAGAGTGTGAGCGCGTACCCGGTACGATCGGTTTTGCCACGGTGCGGGCGGGAGATATCGTTGGTGAGCATACCGCGATGTTTGCCGATATTGGCGAGCGCATTGAGATCACGCATAAAGCCTCCAGCCGCATGACCTTTGCGAATGGCGCAGTACGATCGGCAATTTGGCTGAAATCAAAGTCAAACGGTCTTTTTGATATGAAAGATGTGCTTGATTTACGCAGTTTATAACTTTTATTACCCTTCGTGATGTGGTTATTGTAATCATAACTATTTGATTACATAGGGCAATATTTTATTGCCCTTTTATTTTTCGCTTTTTAATTTGATTTTTTATTTAACGACCTATTTGTTGATGTTTTGCAGGGTTATTTTGTTATTTCAATGTAAATTTTGACCAAATGGTCCACTTTTATCTATCGCGCTTCCTGTTTTTACACACTTTATCTTCCGCAAGCGTTTTCCACCCCAACTAAGCTCAACTATATGCCAGATAAATCGT
>ENA-UOZI01000426-UOZI01000426.1-food-metagenome-genome-assembly--contig:-NODE-426-length-9232-cov-3.670481_pt1 | contig 9232 bp, 9 predicted proteins | sample MGYA00249871_ERZ772729 | MGnify/ENA primary metagenome ERZ772729 (study PRJEB29005, sample SAMN08379449) | food metagenome | isolation source: cheese - non spiked | study: EMG produced TPA metagenomics... | reverse complement strand
AATGAGGATATCGGAAGGACGATTATTAAGGGGAGGTTGGGAGCGGCGGCATTACTGGCGGCGCTGAGTGTGCCGTTACAGGCGGCGGAGCCGGTAAAAGTGGGTTCCAAGATCGATACCGAAGGCGCGCTGCTCGGCAATATCATTTTGCAGGTGCTGGAAAGCCACGGTCTGAAAACCGTCAATAAAGTCCAGCTCGGCACCACGCCCGTGGTGCGCGGGGCGATTACCTCCGGCGAACTGGATATCTACCCGGAATACACCGGCAACGGGGCATTCTTCTTTAAAGATGAAAACGATCCGGCATGGAAAAACGCCAAAGCCGGGTATGAGAAAGTCAAAAAACTCGACGCGGAACAGAACAAACTGGTCTGGCTGACCCCGGCTCCGGCCAACAATACCTGGACAATCGCTGTGCGCAAAGATGTGGCGGAGAAAGGTAAGCTGACCTCACTGACGGATCTTAGCCGCTACCTGAAAGAGAAGGGTGATTTTAAGCTTGCGGCGTCCGCAGAGTTTATCGAGCGTCCGGACGCGCTGCCCGCGTTCGAAAAAGCTTACGGTTTCAAACTCGACCAGGCGCAGCTGCTCTCTCTGGCGGGCGGGGATACTGCGGTGACCATCAAAGCCGCAGCGCAGCAAACCTCGGGTGTTAATGCGGCCATGGCCTACGGTACCGATGGCCCGGTGGCGGCGCTCGGCCTGCAGACCCTGACCGATCCTAAAGGCGTTCAGCCGATTTACGCCCCGACCCCGGTCGTGCGTGAGGCGGTGCTGAAAGCCCATCCGGAGATTGCCGACTGGCTCAAGCCGGTCTTCGAAAAGCTGGATGAAAAAACGCTGCAGCAGCTGAATGCCAGCATTGCCGTCGAGGGACTGGATGCCAAAAAAGTGGCCGCCGACTTCCTGAAACAACAAGGGCTTGTGAAGTAACGGGAAAGGGCTGTGCCAATAAAATGTCATAACCGCGTACTGCTGCTGTTGGCCTGCACGGCCATCGCGGCGGTCGCGTTACCGTTTGTGAATGTCGCCCCTAACCGCCTGATGTCGGGGGAGGGAAAAGCGCTCTGGCAGGTCTGGTCGTTTACGCCGGGGTGGCTGGCGGCGTCGCTGGGCGCGTGGGTGATCCTGTCGCTCTGTCAGGGACGCCCGGCGCAGTGGCTGACGCTGCTCCTCTCCGAAGGGCTGTTTATTCTCCTGTTCTGGAGCGCCGGACTGGCGGCGACGCATATGGCGTCGGCGGAAAGTCCACTGGCGAGGACCTCTATAGGCAGCGGCCTCTGGCTGTGGCTGGCGCTCTGTTTGCTGGCCTGCAGCGATGCGATTCGTCGACTCATCTCGAGTGCCGTCTGGCGCTGGGTTCTGAATGCGCAGATATGGTGTATACCCTTGTTCCTGCTGTTCAGCGGGGAGCTGAACAACCTCTCGCTGTTAAAAGAGTACGCCAACCGCCAGGAGGTATTTGATGATGCCCTGGCGCAACACCTGACGATCCTCTTCGGCACGCTCCTTCCGGCGCTTCTGCTCGGGATTTCACTGGGCATGTGGTGTTACCGCCATCCTTCCCGCCAGGGCAGCATTTTTGCCGTGCTCAACGTCATCCAGACGATTCCTTCCGTTGCGCTGTTTGGCCTGCTGATTGCCCCGCTGGCCGGGCTGGTGAAGTCGTTTCCGGTGCTGGGCGCGGCAGGCATCGCCGGAACGGGATTAACCCCGGCGCTTATCGCGCTGGTGCTCTATGCACTGTTGCCGCTGGTGCGCGGCGTGGTCGCGGGGTTAAGCCAGGTCGCGCCGGATGTGCTGGAAAGCGCCCATGCCATGGGGATGAGCGCGCGGCAGTGTTTCTGGAAGATACAGCTCCCGCTGGCGCTACCCCTGCTGCTGCGCAGCCTGCGGGTAGTCGCCGTTCAGACCGTGGGCATGGCGGTGATCGCCGCGCTGATTGGCGCGGGTGGCTTTGGTGCGCTGGTGTTCCAGGGACTGCTGAGCAGTGCTCTCGATTTGGTGTTGCTGGGCGTGGTGCCCACGATTGCGCTGGCGGTGGTTGTCGACGCGCTGTTTGCCTTATGGCTCGCGCTGCTCAGGAGAAGAGCCAATGATTGAATTTCATGATGTCAGTAAAACCTTTGCGGGTCGCCCGGCGGCGAGCCATCTCAACCTGAACTTTGCCGAAGGCGCGTTTTCCGTGCTGATTGGTACGTCAGGGTCGGGAAAATCCACCACGCTGAAGATGATCAACCGTCTGGTCGAGCATGACAGTGGGCTGATCCGCTTTGCCGGGGAAGAGATCCGCAGTCTGCCGGTGCTGGAGTTGCGCCGTCGGATGGGCTATGCCATTCAGTCCATCGGACTGTTTCCCCACTGGACGGTGGCGCAAAACATTGCCACCGTGCTGCAGCTGGAGAAATGGTCGCGGGCTAAAACGGCTGACCGGGTGGAGGAACTGATGTCTCTGCTGGGGTTAGAGCCTGCCCTGCGCGACCGCTATCCGCACCAGCTTTCCGGTGGGCAGCAGCAGCGCGTGGGCGTGGCGCGCGCGCTGGCGGCCAATCCGCAGGTGTTGCTGATGGACGAACCCTTTGGTGCGCTGGATCCAGTGACGCGCGGGGCGCTGCAGACGGAAATGACCCGTATTCACCGCATTCTCGGAAGGACGATTGTCCTCGTGACGCACGATATTGATGAAGCTCTGCGCCTGGCCGACCATCTGGTCCTGATGGATCACGGCGAAGTGGTGCAGCAGGGCGCGCCGCTCGCGCTGCTAACCAGCCCGAAGAACGACTTTGTGCGTGAGTTTTTTGGCCGCAGCGAGCTGGGCGTCAGGTTGCTCTCCCTGCGCACGGTCGGTGATTATATGCGTCGACAGGATACGTCGCTCGCCGGTGAACCGCTACAGGCGCAAATGACCCTGCGGGATGCTCTCTCCGCGTTTGTGGCGCGCCAGTGTGAAGTGCTACCCGTTTCGGATGCCCGGGGGGCACCGTGCGGAAGCTTACATTTTCGCGATCTGCTGGCCGGGGAGGTGACGCGTGAAGGCTCTGCGTGATCCGCTCCTCTGGCTGGTAGCGCTGTTTGTCGCCTTACTGTTTTTGATGCCTCACAGCGCGGTACTGTTCAGCGCACTTTTCCCTGGGCTGCCGCGCCCGGTGTACCAGCAGGAGAGCTTTATTAATCTCGCCGTGGCGCATCTCTGGCTGGTGGCGATCTCCAGTTCTGTCGCGATTGTGCTGGGCACAGGTGCGGGTATCGCGGTGACCCGGCCTGCCGGGCGGGAGTTTCGTCCCCTGGTGGAAACCATCGCGGCTATTGGACAGACGTTTCCGCCGGTGGCGGTGCTGGCCATTGCGGTGCCGGTCATGGGATTTGGTCAGCAGCCTGCGCTTATCGCGCTGATTTTATACGGGGTGTTGCCCATTCTGCAGGGCACGCTGGCGGGTATTGCGGCTGTCCCGGCATCGGTGTTAAGCGTGGCAGAAGGGATGGGGATGAGTCGCTGGCAGCGGCTGCGCAAGGTGGAACTGCCGCTTGCAGCACCGGTTATCATTGCCGGGATCCGCACGTCGGTGATTATTAACATCGGGACGGCGACCATTGCGTCTACGGTGGGGGCCAATACGCTGGGAACGCCGATCATTATCGGCTTAAGCGGGTTTAACACGGCTTATATTGTGCAGGGGGCGGTGCTGGTCGCGCTGGCGGCTATCGTCGTCGACCGCCTTTTTGAGCGGCTGGCGATGTACCTCAGCCGACACCGCCACGAACAATAAACGAGTACCCTGCCAGCATTACGCCGCCGATACCGCTTACGGCCATCAGGACAAAAAGGGTAATCACGGCCAGTTTGGTTGCCTTCATCATGTGCTCCTGTTGTTAACGGAACAATTATACGGTGAAGCGCAGCTGTTAATGAACCATTAAATGCCGTTATGGCTCATCCGGGCCAAGGGAATAAACCGGATACCCATTCTCACGCCATTCCGTCAGCAGCTGTTGCTGCGTGGCGGACGGCACTTCGCCACACCAGACCAGCAGAGTCTGGCCGTCGAAAAACTCAGGCTTAAGCTGCGCCAGCGAGTGCGCAAGGACATCCACGCGCCAGCCCTGTTGGGTGGCAATCCACGCTTCCAGCCACAGGCGGGTGGTGTCGTGCACGTTCCAGCCGACCACCAGCGCATCTTTTCCGGCCTTGTTCTTCGCCGAGGCGAGGCAGACGGCAATGTAGTTAATCAGCACACCGTCGAGCATGCTGAGCAGCGCCTGCAGGGTGGACTGCTGGCATTGCAGGCGTCGACGGAGTGGAATGAAAAGATGGGCGATGAGCGTCTGTGCCGGATAATCGCGGCCCTGCTCTTTGATCCATGCGCGCAGGCGCTGCACATTACCCGCCTGCAGGAGCCGCAGCAGGGTTTCCTGCTGTTCGCGCCAGAGGTGCTGCGTGTCCGGGTCGTCGTGGCTCAGCAAGGACTTCACTTTACCGACCTGCACGCCGTTGTCTATCCAGCTTTTAATTTCGCGGATCCGGTCGATATCGGCATCGTTGAACAGGCGATGTCCGCCGTCCGTTCTCTGCGGTTTAAGCAATCCATACCGTCGCTGCCACGCCCGTAGGGTAACGGGATTGATATCACAAAGGAGTGCCACTTCACCTATCGTGTAAAGCGCCATATTTGCCCCCTGGCTTACGCGTTCCCAGCTTAACTGTAGACCCACTTTGCCGAACCAGGAAGGATTGGTTGATTTTTGAACAAATAATGCGAAGGATGCGCGATGATCGGAAAAAGGTGTGATAACGGACACGATTTTGCGCTTTTTTGGGATGCTTCAAAGAAAGCAAACCTGCAACAGTGTATGTTACGCGTTTTTAGCGTGTGCGGTTTTGAGTATGTACGAGTTTAATCTGGTGCTGCTGTTGCTTCAGCAGATGTGCGTGTTTCTGGTCATCGCCTGGCTGATGAGCAAAACGCGTCTTTTTATCCCGCTGATGCAGGTCACCGTACGTCTGCCGCATAAGCTGCTCTGCTACGTCACCTTCTCTATTTTTTGCATAATGGGGACTTATTTTGGTCTTCATATCGAAGATTCTATCGCCAATACGCGCGCGATCGGCGCGGTGATGGGCGGGCTGCTTGGCGGCCCCGTCGTCGGTGGCCTTGTGGGGTTAACCGGCGGGCTGCATCGTTATTCCATGGGCGGGATGACGGCTCTCAGCTGTATGATCTCTACGATCGTGGCAGGGCTGCTTGGCGGCCTGGTACACAGCTACATGATCAAGCGTGGTCGCCCGGATAAAGTTTTTAGCCCGCTCACTGCCGGGGCGATCACCTTTGTGGCCGAAATGGCGCAGATGGCGATCATCCTGCTGATTGCCCGTCCCTTTGACGATGCGCTGCACCTGGTCAGCAGTATTGCGGCCCCGATGATGGTGACTAACACTGTCGGCGCGGCGCTGTTTATGCGCATTCTGCTTGATAAACGCGCCATGTTTGAGAAGTACACCTCGGCCTTTTCTGCCACGGCGTTGAAGGTTGCCGCCTCGACCGAAGGGATCCTGCGCCAGGGGTTCAACGAGGAGAACAGCATGAAGGTGGCGCAGGTGCTCTACAAAGAGCTCGATATCGGCGCGGTCGCCATCACCGATCGCGAAAAGCTGCTGGCGTTTACCGGCACCGGAGACGATCACCATCTGCCGGGCAAACCTATCTCCTCAACCTATACGCTGCGGGCCATTGAAACCGGCGAAGTAGTGTATGCCGATGGTAACGAAGTGCCTTATCGCTGCTCGCTGCATCCGCAGTGTAAGCTGGGCTCCACGCTCGTCATTCCGCTGCGCGGTGAAAATCAGCGGGTGATGGGCACCATCAAGCTGTATGAGGCGAAAAACCGCCTGTTCAGCTCCATCAACCGCACGCTGGGGGAGGGGATCGCTCAGCTGCTGTCAGCGCAAATCCTCGCCGGGCAGTATGAACGGCAGAAAGCCCTGTTAACGCAGTCTGAGATTAAGCTCCTGCATGCGCAGGTTAATCCGCATTTCCTGTTTAATGCCCTGAACACGCTTAAAGCGGTGATCCGCCGCGACAGCGAACAGGCCGCGCAGCTGGTGCAGTTTCTGTCGACCTTTTTCCGCAAGAACATGACCCGTCCCTCGGAGATCGTCACCCTCGCGGACCAGATTGAGCATGTAAACGCCTATCTGCAAATTGAAAAAGCGCGCTTCCAGTCACGATTACAGGTGTCGCTTTCCGTCCCGGATGACCTGGCGTATCAGCATCTTCCGGCCTTTACCCTGCAGCCTATCGTGGAAAATGCCATCAAACATGGAACTTCGCAGCTGCTCGGGATCGGAGAGATCACGATTGCTGCCAGCCGTTTTAACCATCATCTGGTGCTGGATATTGAAGATAATGCCGGGCTTTATCAGCCTTCCACGTCGGGCGGGCTAGGGATGAGCCTGGTGGATAAACGTCTGCGTGCCCACTTTGGCGACGACTGCGGTATTACCGTGGCCTGTGAGCCGGACCGATTTACCCGTATTACCGTTCGACTGCCGTTGGAGGAAAACGCATGTTAAGAGTGCTGATTGTGGATGATGAGCCGCTGGCACGGGAAAACCTGCGCGTTCTGCTGCAGGAGCAGCCAGATATTGAGGTTGTGGGAGAGTGTGCGAACGCCATTGAGGCCATTGGTGCCGTGCATAAGTTGCGCCCTGACGTGCTGTTCCTCGACATTCAAATGCCGCGTATCAGCGGGCTGGAGATGGTTGGTATGCTCGACCCGGCGCATCGTCCCTACATCGTGTTTCTGACGGCCTTCGACGAGTATGCCGTTAAGGCTTTTGAGGAGCACGCGTTTGATTATTTACTCAAGCCGATTGAAGAGAAGCGACTGGAAAAGACCCTGAACCGGTTACGCCAGGAGCGAACCGTCCAGGATGTCACGCTGCTGCCAGAGAACCAGCAGCCGCTGAAATTTATCCCGTGCACCGGGCATAGCAGAATCTATCTTTTGCAGATGGATGATGTGGCCTTCGTGAGTAGCCGACTGAGCGGCGTGTTTGTCACCAGTGCAGAGGGAAACGAAGGATTTACCGAACTGACTCTGCGCACGCTGGAGAGCCGCACGCCGCTGATCCGCTGTCATCGCCAGTATCTGGTGAACATGGCGCATCTGAAAGAGATCCGCCTGGAAGACAACGGCCAGGCCGAGCTGGTCCTGCGCGCCGGGCAGACTGTTCCCGTCAGCCGCCGCTATCTGAAAAGTTTGAAAGAGGCGATTGGCCTGTAAAGCTGGTACACTGCGCGCCATTGCATCATCGACATTCGAAGGCTCTATGCTCAGTAACGATATTCTCCGTAGCCTGCGCTACACCCTGAAAGCAAACAACAACGACATGGTGCGCATTCTTGCACTGTCCGACATGGAATCCACGTCTGCAGGCTTTGACACCTGGATGACCAAAGAGGATGAAGAGGGCTTCGTGCGCTGCCCCGACATCATTTTGTCGGGTTTCCTGAACGGTCTGATTTATGACAAGCGTGGCAAAGATGAGTCCGCCCCGGAGCTGGCGCTGGAGCGTCGCGTGAACAACAACACGGTACTGAAAAAGCTGCGCATCGCGTTCTCGCTGAAAACGGACGATATTGTGGCGATCATGACGGAGCAAAAATACCGCGTATCCGTGCCGGAAGTGACTGCCATGATGCGCGCGCCGGACCACAAAAACTACCGCGAGTGCGGCGATCAGTTTCTGCGTAATTTTCTGCGCGGGCTGACCCACCGGGTGCATCACCCTAAAGCGTAAAGACGGCATGGGTGCGGCCTGATGCCCTCACCCCGACCCTCTCCCACAGGGAGAGGGAGAACAAAAAAGCCGGAGATAATCTCCGGCTTTTTTGTTATTTCACCTGTTGACCCGGCTTCGCGCCTTCGTCAGGGCTTAACAGGAAAATGTCTTTCCCTCCGGGGCCTGCGGCCATCACCATCCCCTCAGAGATGCCGAAGCGCATTTTACGCGGTGCCAGGTTCGCCACCATCACGGTCTGACGGCCAATCAGCACCTGTGGATCCGGGTAGGCTGAACGGATGCCGGAGAAGACGTTGCGCTTCTCGCCGCCCAGATCCAGCGTCAGGCGCAGCAGCTTGTCAGAGCCTTCCACGAATTCCGCGTTTTCAATCAGCGCTACGCGCAGGTCAACTTTGGCGAAATCGTCAAAGGTGATGGTTTCCTGAATCGGATCGTCCGCCAGCGGGCCGGTCACCGGTGCTGTAGCGGCCTTCACCTCTTCTTTAGAGGCTTCGACCAGGGCTTCAACCTGCTTCATCTCAATGCGGTTATACAGCGCTTTGAAGGTGTTCACCTTGTGGCTGAGCAGCGGCTGCTGGATAGCATCCCAGGTCAGTTCGGTGTTCAGGAAGGCTTCAGCACGCGCGGCCAGCTGCGGCAGAACCGGTTTCAGCCAGGTCATCAGCACGCGGAACATGTTCAGACCCATGGTGCAGATCGCCTGCAGATCGGCGTCGCGGCCTTCCTGTTTGGCAACCACCCATGGCGCCTGCTCGTCTACATAGCGGTTGGCAACATCTGCCAGCGCCATGATTTCACGAATGGCTTTACCGAATTCACGGCTTTCCCACGCTTCGCCAACCGCAGCGGCGGCGTCAGTGAAGGTTTTATACAGCTCAGGATCGGCCAGCTCTGCGGAGAGCACGCCGTCAAAGCGTTTGGCGATAAAGCCTGCGTTACGGGACGCCAGGTTCACCACCTTGTTGACGATGTCCGCGTTCACGCGCTGGACGAAATCTTCCAGGTTCAGGTCAATGTCGTCGATGCGAGAGGAGAGCTTCGCCGTGTAGTAGTAGCGCAGGCTATCCGCGTCGAAGTGGTTCAGCCAGGTGCTGGCTTTAATGAACGTCCCGCGAGATTTAGACATCTTCGCGCCGTTAACCGTCACGTAGCCGTGCACGAACAGGTTGGTCGGCTTGCGGAAGTTGCTGCCTTCCAGCATTGCCGGCCAGAACAGACTGTGGAAGTAAACGATGTCTTTGCCGATGAAGTGGTACAGCTCGGCGGTGGAATCTTTCTTCCAGTACTCGTCGAAGCTTAGGGTATCGCCGCGCTTGTCACACAGGTTCTTGAAGGAGCCCATGTAGCCGATTGGCGCATCCAGCCAGACGTAGAAATATTTGCCCGGCGCGTTCGGGATTTCGAAGCCGAAGTACGGCGCATCGCGGGAGA
>ENA-UOZI01000412-UOZI01000412.1-food-metagenome-genome-assembly--contig:-NODE-412-length-9640-cov-3.250078_pt1 | contig 9640 bp, 6 predicted proteins | sample MGYA00249871_ERZ772729 | MGnify/ENA primary metagenome ERZ772729 (study PRJEB29005, sample SAMN08379449) | food metagenome | isolation source: cheese - non spiked | study: EMG produced TPA metagenomics... | reverse complement strand
TATTCTGTTTGCGCTGTTTGCCTTTAAACCGCTGCTCGGCTCTGGCAATCCGGTGCTGGTGTTCGCCTTCCTGTTGCTTGGTTTGAGCCTGATGGGTTTGACATTTGGTCCGATGGGCGCGCTACTGCCGGAGCTGTTCCCGACCGAAGTGCGCTACACGGGGGCGTCGTTCTCGTACAACGTTTCGTCGATTCTTGGTGCTTCCGTTGCCCCTTACATTGCCGCATGGCTGCAGGCGAATTACGGCCTGGCGGCGGTCGGTACGTATCTGGCATCAATGGCGGCGTTAACGCCGATTGCGCTGCTGTTAACCCACGAAACCCGCCATCAATCATTGTGATTCTTTGGTTGTAAGCACCGTCTGCGGCCTACGTTGAGCATGAAATGTAGGCCGCAGAAGCGAAGCGTTAGCGCCATCCGACAACGGCAAAAATCACTTCTTCATTTGCGACAAAATGGTCCGGCATTGATTAGCGTCTCCTTCAGAAGGTGAAATCAGCGCCAGCAAGGCCGCCGCGGGCGTCACTAACGTTGCCAGCGCGGCAGCAACCGCACCGCGCGCAATCAGCGGCCCGGCCTTCACACCGGCCTGCGGATTCTTAAAGGTGCCGCGAACATACAGCGGCGAACGCAGGGTAATAATACGAATGCCTTTGCTCTCCGGATCGATGGTTAAATCCAGTTGCTCCGACGCAAAACTCGCCGTACCAGTGACATTAATGACCGCGTTTTCCGTGTCGAAGGCAAAAATCTGCGGACGCGCCACGCCGTTAACAATATCCAGATTCGCCGCCGCGCAGTTCACCCGCACCTCGTCATCACCAAATATCTGTCCATCAAGATAGTTGCCCAGATTCAAGCCAACAATTTCCATCAGATTCCGGCTGATCAAACCGTCGTTCATCAGCAGCTTCAGGTTGCCATTGCTGTTACCAAGCAGCGCCGCTACCGAGTTTCCGCTCCCGCTAAACCTGGCGTCACCGTTCATTTCACCGAGCGTTTTCTGCATCAGCTCCACATCCGGCATCAGCGCTTTTAGCTTCAGGCGGCGAGCCTGGATGTCCGCCTGCCCCCGCATCGGCTTTTTATCCCCTTCCAGATGGATGCTGGAGACAATGCTGCCTCCCGCGAGGCCAAATTTCAGCGGCTGCAGGCGCAGGTCGGCATTTTTCAGGATGATATGGGTGGAGAGATCGCTGATCGGCAGGCTACTGCCGTGCTCAATACGCCGTCCTTTGAAACGTACGTCAGCGTCCATCACGTTCCATTTGTCGGTTTCAAAACGGTCATACGGCAAGACCTTGTCCGCGGGCTGGACGCTCTTCTCTCCTTTGCGCTGTTCAGATTGTTTGGCCCGCTCCGCCCCTTTGCCTGAATCCACACCGATCAGCGGCCCCAAATCAGCCAGCCTCAGTTGGCGTGACTCAACATCCCCTTTCAGCATTGGGCGCGGCTTACCGGTGGTATAGGCCAGCGTTCCGTGAATATCGCTGTCGCCAATTCGGCCATTAAAATCGCGGTAATCAAAAACAGAGGATTTTTCCGGGTCAATTTTCGCGACCAGATGTCCGTCGGTTTCAAACGGCGGCGTATCCGGGAGCAGCACGCCGGTCAAATCGTACAAATCCCCTAGCGAATCTCCCGAGAATTTAAGCCGCAGATCCGCCCCGCCCATATTCATCGGATCGTTTATCGTACCCATAAACGCCACACGCGTATTACCCGAACGGAAATCAGCCTGAATCGGGAAAGGGGTTCCTTCACCGCGCAGCGCCAGCATTCCGCCTATTTTCCCGGTACCGCTTAGCGGTTCGCCGTTATATCGGCCTTGCGCTTTCAGACCAAACACGTAGTCCTCAATGTGGGCGTTGCTCTCTTTACTTTTTGCGCCAGTCACTTCGCTAAAGGGCAACGGCTTACCCAGCGGATCGACCAGGATCTCAATCTCTGACTTCGTCACCTTATCGTTAATGGCGATGCGACCTTGGTCGAACAGAATGTTATCCAGCCGGAAAGACCAGGCTGATGGCGGCGCTTTGGGATCGCGGTTTTCATCCCCTGCCAGGTTAAAGGTCCAGTTATTGTTTTCCTCCGACAGGCGGATAAGCCGTGCATCGGGTTTTACCAGCTTGATCCACGGGAGCCAGACGGTTTTTGTCAGCAACGCCAGTGGGGCGAGCGTTGCTTCAACGCGCGGGAGATGCACCATGGTGACGTCAGTAATGTCCGGCGGGTTGCCGAGGATGATATCCTCAGCATGAACATGCGGCCACGGAACCCAGCTACGCCAGCCGGTTTCCTGTTTTTGGCGTTCCCAAACCACGCCCAGGTCACCCCGTATGGCGAAGGGCCGGTTGAGTTCTGTAGAGACTTTCTGGTTGATGGTCGGTTTGAGTCGATTCCAGTCAAAAGTCGCAATCACGATGATGAGTACGACGATCAACAACAAGAAAACCCCTATTACTGAAGTGGTTATTTTGCCTGTTCTCGTCATGTTTAACCTCCTTACTTTCTTCCTTGCCTGTCCTAAAGATAGTCCAGCAGAGGAAAGGAGGCGCTCTACATCCTTATCAAAGCGACAGAATTACGTCTTCAAGGGTATCCAGAGGCACTGGACGAGAGAGAAAATAGCCTTGCGCAGCGAAAGCCGGTGAGTTTTGCACATCACGCCACTCTTCCAGCGTTTCAACGCCTTCGACAATCACACCGCGGCAATAGCGGTTCATCAGCTGTAACAGCAGCGTAAAGAGATTGCGGCCCTCCGGCGTCTGGCGCAGCATGACAAACAGATCCCGCGCCACTTTGATATAGTCGTAACTCACTTCGCTCAGAGCCGAGAAGTTTGCCATTCCGGTACCAAAATCATCCAGCCAGAGCGGGCCAAACTCGCACATTGAGGCGAACGACGATCCCTTCGGCAAGCGGATATGCTCCACCAGTTCAAAGCGCAGCCACGGCAGACATTCGATGATTTTCAGGATTTCGGGATCCTGGCGCATTGCAATCAGCGTTGGCCCGTCGACATTCACGGATGCCAGCAGATCGTTGGCTTTGAAAAACGCCCCTTTTTGTTCAAGCTGTACAAGCTGCTCTTTCACCACATCTACACGATGTCGTACGGCCACTTCGGCGAAATAGCGGTCCGGCGCGATACGTTGGGAGGGGTTTTCAGGATGGCTCACGACGGTCAGCAGCTCAACGGCCATCAGCCGCCCGTTGGTCTGATAAATCGGCTGGTAGGTGTAAGCACGCTCGCACTGCAGCCAATAGCGTCTCTCCTGCAAGTTTTCAATACTCGCATCGAGCGTAATTAGCTGCTGGGTAACCTGCTTTATCATCTGAGATGTCCTGTAAATAAGAGTGTGACTGACCGGACTCGTCAAAGGTTATCGGCGCTCAGGCGAAGAACTTTACGTTCAGCCCTACGCAAAATAGAAACTAAGCGGCAAAAAACGACGCAGAACACGTGCTGGCTCAAAAAAATAATGGAACGATGTTTTAATATAGTTGACCACTTAACACCCACAGCGCACACTAACGCTAATTTTTTTCAGAGCAGGTTACGACTATGTCCAGAAAGATTGCCGTGATTGGCGAATGCATGATTGAGCTGTCACAGAAAGGCGCTGACGTTCAGCGCGGATTCGGTGGCGACACGTTGAATACATCCGTTTATATCGCCCGTCAGGTCGATGCTGCGGCACTTTCCGTACACTATGTGACTGCGCTGGGTACCGACAGTTTTAGCCAACAAATGCTGGAATCCTGGCAGAGCGAAAATGTGGATACCTCATTAACCCAACGCATGGAAAACCGCCTGCCGGGCCTCTATTACATTGAAACCGATAGCACCGGCGAGCGCACCTTCTATTACTGGCGTAATGAAGCCGCCGCAAAATTCTGGCTTGAGAGCGAACAGTCCGCCGCTATTTGCGAAGAACTGGCGACATTTGACTATCTGTATCTGAGCGGAATCAGCCTGGCTATTTTAAGCCCGGCAAGTCGTGACAAGCTGCTGTCGCTGCTGCATAAATGCCGCGCCAACGGTGGAAAGGTCATTTTTGACAATAACTACCGCCCACGTCTGTGGAGCAGTAAAGAAGAGACCCAGCAGGTGTATCAGCAAATGCTGGAATGCACCGATATCGCGTTTCTGACGCTGGATGATGAAGACGCGCTGTGGGGTGAAAAACCGGTTGCCGAGGTGATTGCCCGTACTCACGCGGCTGGCGTACAGGAAGTGGTTGTGAAACGCGGTGCAGACTCTTGCCTGGTTTCCATCGCAGGCGAAGAACTCATCGACGTCCCGGCCGTAAAACTGCCGAAAGAGAAGGTTATCGATACGACCGCTGCGGGAGACTCCTTCAGCGCCGGGTATCTGGCGGTACGTCTGACCGGTGGCGATGCCGCTGATGCCGCAAAACGCGGCCACCTGACGGCAAGCACCGTTATTCAGCATCGCGGGGCGATTATTCCTCGCGACGCCATGCCGCAATAATCTGGCGTTCTGGCAGGCCGGATTAGACGTTAACGTCGCGTCCGGCCTGCAGGTCACGATTCCCTTATTGCACCGGCGGGATGTCCGTCACTTCAGGATGTGATTCATCCGTTTCTACCGACGTTGCCGCGGCGGTAACCGGCACCATAATGCTATCCCACGTCGCCTGCAGATCCTTCATATTGAATTCAGGTTCACCCTTCGGCTGCAACAGAATTAACGCCATATCTTGCGACAGTTGCTGACGCAGGTCCTGATTCAGCATCTCAACACTCAGGTTGTTCAAGAAGCTCTGACGTAAACGCTGATACTGTTCAGGCGCAATATCTACGACCTGGTTTTGCAGCGAGCGCAAACGCTGGCTGATCAAAATATCGGTATCGGTGCGACCATAGGTGGCAAACAGCTTCTGCAGTTCCAGATTCTTTTGCGCCACCAGCGCATTAAACTCTTCTTCCGGCAGCCCCTTATCGCGCACTTTGGCCAGCTCACGCGCAACCGTGCTGAGGTTCGCGTTCAGCTTACCGTTCGGTGATTCAACGTTAATGGCACATTGCGCGCGCAGGAACAACACCCGACAGTCAAAGCCAAGGCCAATGTCTTTGGCATTGTTTTTGGTGAGCTCCTGCTGAATGTGCCAGAACAACGCTTCACGGGCTAAATCAGCGCGCCAGTAACGTAACAGCGCGGCAGATTCACGGATCGGCTGCCACGGCGTATCCCACATAATAGACAGGCGATCCTGACGTACCGCATCGGTCATTATGCTTACGGCCTCTGCACGCAGCGGAGAGAGCGTGGGTACCGGCGCAGGCGTTTCGCGTTTACCTTTTAATTCGCCGAAGGTTTTATTGATTTGATCAGCCACGCTGCGCGCATCTACGTTACCGACGATAATCAGCGTCATCGCATCCGGGGTATACCATTTCTGGTAGAAGGACTGGATTTTCGTCGCATCAACAGGCGTTTTCAGCGGATCGGCAGGATCGTGACCCAGTAGCGTCGATCCCTTCAGACGATAGCGCCACCATCCCTCTTTAGTATCTGACGGCCAGGTTGCAACCATATCTTCGCTACTCAGCGCATGATTGACCGATTCAGGGGTGATGCTCAGATTACCGGAAATATTCGCCAGATAAGAAAGTGACTCTTTCAGCAGATCGTTACGGCTGTTAGGCAGACTGAGGTTATACAGCGTGGAATCATAGGAAACGATAACGGGCGGCATGGGACGACTGGGATCGAACCCCTGCTGCCACAGAGAACGGGCTTGCGTAGCATCGAGGCCACCGCTTTGCGTCAGCGCGATACGCGGGATCGCATGGCTGAAACCACTCTGTTGTGTACTTTCGGTGAGTGAACCGGTATTGACCAGCAGGCGAACCTCAATACGGTCGCTGGGGCGCTGGGGAGTGGCTAAGACTTGCCACTGTAAACCATTTGCCAGCGTGCCCTGTTGCCACGCCGGGTCAGGCTGGAGCGCATCTGCCTGCACATAGCCAGCAGTGGCCATCATCAGCAAGCCGCCCGCTAAAAGTCGAATTTTTGTGCCCAGCATGTGAACCCCTGATCAACTATCCTGGAAATAAAAAGACAGCCCGCGAGAGGACTCTCTGAATATGACGTTAAAAACACTTCGTGTTAGACCGCAAGAACATAAAAATGTCACGGAGGAAGTGAAAAAATCCCGACGCCGCCGAATCGGCGGTTTCAGGCACAGGGGTTAATTATGCGCAAACGCCCGCAGTCCTGGAAGGGACTACGGGCATAAGTGGAGAGATTAAGAGGATATTTCGTGCGTTTTGCCATCCGGCGCACGATTATTCAGCACATCATCCAGCTTTTTATGGTCCAGTTCTTTCACCCATTTCGCTACTACAACAGTTGCCACACCGTTACCGACCAGGTTAGTCAGCGCACGGGCTTCAGACATAAAGCGGTCAATACCGAGAATCAGCGCCAGACCAGCAACCGGCAAATGGCCCACAGCGGAGATAGTCGCGGCCAGAACAATGAAGCCACTCCCGGTCACACCCGCAGCACCTTTTGAAGAGAGCAGGAGCACCACCAGCAGAGTTATCTGATGGAAGATATCCATATGGCTGTTGGTGGCCTGAGCGATAAACACCGCCGCCATCGTCAGATAGATTGATGTCCCATCAAGGTTAAACGAGTAGCCCGTGGGTATAACCAACCCGACAACCGACTTGCGACAGCCCAGTTTTTCCATCTTATCGAGCATACGCGGCAGCGCGGACTCGGAAGAAGAGGTGCCCAGAACGATCAGCAGTTCTTCACGGATATAGCGGATGAATTTGAAAATGCTGAAGCCGGTTGCGCGCGCAATCGAGCCCAACACCACAACCACAAACAGAATACAGGTGATGTAGAAACAGATGAACAACTGACCCAACTGCACCAGCGTCCCGACGCCATATTTACCGATGGTAAAGGCCATGGCACCGAAAGCACCGATCGGCGCAAGGCGCATAATCATGTTGATGATGCCAAAAATAACCTGCGAGAAGCTTTCAATCACGTTGAAAATCATCTGGCCTTTGCTACCTAAACGATGCAGCGCAAAACCAAACATAACCGCAAACAGCAATACCTGCAGGATGTTGCCACTAGCGAACGCGCCAATGACGCTACCCGGGATAATATCCATCAGGAAGCCTACGATCCCCTGGTCTTTTGCCTGTTCGGCGTAAATCGCAACCGCTTTGGCATCCAGCGTCGCCGGATCGACGTTCATACCGGCACCGGGTTGCACCACGTTGACTATGATAAGGCCGATGATCAGCGCAATCGTACTGACAATTTCAAAATAAAGCAGTGCAACCGCACCGGTGCGGCCTACGGCTTTCATACTTTCCATGCCTGCAATGCCGGTGACGACAGTACAGAAGATGACAGGTGCGATGACCATTTTGATGAGCTTCACGAAAGCATCACCAAGTGGCTTCATTTGGGCGCCTAATTCAGGGTAGTAATGGCCAAGGAGAATACCTATGGCAATTGCTGTCAGGACCTGAAAGTAAAGGCTTTTGAATATAGAGGTTTTCATAGGGTGTCCTTAAAGTAAAAACCACAGGTCTTGTAAGGTTTTGTTTAACCTGCGGCCTTAAAGTAACACCCACACAACATGACAGAAATGCGCCTGGATCATAATTGATACAGAAATGTTAAAAATTTTGAGCTGGCTCGCACAAGCGAGACCTTTTTTAACTTTTGTAATCAGCGTTTTTCGGCGTCAGATAACGTTCTTCGAAGATATTCGCCGGAACCGGCCGGGCAAACAGGAACCCTTGTGCCACTTCTACCCCCGCTTGTGATAACCATTCGCGTTGCGCTTCGGTTTCGACGCCCTCAGCGATCATCTGCAAATTGAGGCTATGTGCCAACTGAATGATGGCGGAGATCATGCTGCAATCTTCAGGGACGCCATCGACAAACATCTTATCGATTTTGAGTACATCCACCGGGAGCGACTTCATGTGCTGCAGCTGCCGCAGGCCCGCATACCCCATACCAAAATCGTCCAGCGCGATACGCACGCCCGCGTTGCGCAGCGGGCGTAAAATAGCCACAGCGGCGTTAGGATCATCAATGTGCCGGCTTTCGGTCACTTCCAGAATCAACGTCCCAGGCTTGATGCGATAGCGGTTTAGCAATTCCAGCAGATCCGACACCATACTCGGATGCATCAGCTGTAGCGCAGACAGGTTCACCGAGAGCGGCAGCATCAGGCCGCGTTCCTGCCAGGCTGACAGCTGGCGGCATGTCTCCTCCAGCACCCAGTAACCGACCGTCACCATCAGGCCACAGGACTCAATCCTGTCGATTAACCCTTCTGGCAGCTCCCAGCTTCCGTCTGGCTGCTGCATTCGCAATAATGCTTCTGCGCTCAATACCTTACCGCTGGACATCTCCACCTGCGGCTGCATCCAGAGCGCAAACTGATGGTTATCCAGCGCGGTAAGAATATCGTTCTCTTCCGTCAAACGCTGTTGCGCCTCTTCCATCTGCAACGGGTCAAAGAACTGAATCCGGTTTTTACCCTTGTGACGCGACGTTAACACGGCTGAGAGTGCGCGGTGGTAAAGCTGTTCTGCGGTCAAATCGCCATTAAACATCGCCACCCCAATGTTACAGGTTGGACGGAGTTGAATGCCCTGAATCGGTAATCGCTCGTTAACGATAGTGAGTACTTGCTGACCTAGCGTAATAGCGTGCCAGGGTTCTTTCACACCAAGTGCGATGATGGCAAAGACATAGCCCCTCACCTGGGTAAGCCCCATACAGGCGGCCAATACTGACAACACCTATTCAACCAGCGAAACACGCAGGATATCCCGCTGCGAATCGGATAACCCACCCGCGGTATCACGCAGGGTTTCGCAGGTGACAATCATCAACGCCGTTGTCTGCTGGCGGTTCACAACCTGCTCCAGCAGCGCCATCAGAAACGACTTGTTGGGCAGCTCAGAAACCGGGAACCGCATTGAATGGTCGCTTTGCTCTTCACTGCGGCGCTGAATCAGTTGCTGATTGAGGTTGTAGCTACGCACCAGCAGGCCAATCTCGTCGTCCTGATGCAGACGCGGCAATGCCAGCTGATAGCCAATCAGATCCTGCTGGGGAATGTCGTTCAGCTCACGCGCTATTTTACGTAATGGATGCAAAATCAATCTGTTAATACACCATGAGATGGCTACCGTGAGTATTAACGAGAGAAGTAAGTAAATGGTCACTAACGTTGAGAGCGTACTCATCACGAACTTGTACATACGGTACGAATCCGCCTGTAGCACCAGATACGCCAGCGGTTGCGGATTCGCTGAACGCTCAAGAGAATAGACCGGCAGCGAAATTTGTACCGGAAGTTCAAACAGGCGAGTCACCGTAACCGGAACCGGGCGTTCAGGAATAAAGCTCATCCGCAGCGCCTGAAACTGATTGGGAAGCACCACATCGGCGCGACTGACCACGCCTGCTGGTCGAATACTTCTTAAAATAGCTTCTGCTTCGGGAATATCCCCTTTCAGGATCGTGCCCGACAGAGGCTCACGGACGGAGCGAGCGATACTTTCCAGTTGCGTAGCCGTGTTATAGCGATTCTGCTGGACCAGATGGAACAGC
>ENA-UOZI01000411-UOZI01000411.1-food-metagenome-genome-assembly--contig:-NODE-411-length-9705-cov-4.437098_pt1 | contig 9705 bp, 9 predicted proteins | sample MGYA00249871_ERZ772729 | MGnify/ENA primary metagenome ERZ772729 (study PRJEB29005, sample SAMN08379449) | food metagenome | isolation source: cheese - non spiked | study: EMG produced TPA metagenomics... | reverse complement strand
GCTTGAAGTCCAGTTCGCTGGCGTGGTCGGCGTAGTTCAGGCCAAGGGCGAACAGCGTGGCGTGCGGGGGCGTGCGGTGAGCGATAGCGACGTCGCGTTCGTCCACCACCGGGTTTTCCAGCGGCGGAAACCCTTTTGCCAGAATGCGTACCCGGTCTCCAGGGCGGATTTCGACGCGGCTGTGCGGGGTGCCGAGCAATATTGCATCGCCGGGATTAAGGGTCGCGAACTCACTCAGGGCGCTCAGCAGCTGCGCGGCGTTGCGATGCAAATCGGCCGTATTCCAGTGGTCCGCCTCGCGGCCGTTAATCTCGGTGATGAGGGTCAGGTTATCCACGTTATCAACGTTGACCAGCTCGCCCAGCGGGCAGAATCCGTCCCGGCATTTCGCCTTGATCGCCGGGCGGTAGAAGCTCTCTTCCGGCAGACTCACCTCGTTGGCCAGCGCATATCCGGCAATGTACGCCGCCGCGTCTTCCTCGCGCACCTTGCTGGCCGTTTTGCCCACCACCAGCGCGACAGTCGCGCCGCTTAGCACCGTTTCACCCTGCGGGAAGGGAATGGGATCGCCTGCGCGGATCACGGTGTTATGCGGTTTGATAAACCACACTGCCGTTTTCGGCGGCGTGTTGTAGGGGGCTTTTTCAAACGCCTCAGCCCAGGCATCGCGCTGGCTTTGATGATTCAACGCGACGGCAAAAACGGTACCTTTCATTCACCTGCTCCTCACCCCGGCAGTCCGGGTTATGATTTCATTAATATGTTAATGATCTGGTTTTATGCTTTTGCTGTTTATTTCGCAATCAGAAGTGAAAAATTTGTGATATGAATAACAATAAATTTACATATTGATTTTTATTTTGATTAAAATCAGTGTGTTAACAAAATTGGCGGGTTTCTGTTAGACTTTTTGGCAGAAAACGTATTGTTTATAAAAACATCTTTTATAAATTGTTTACTTGTTAATGAAGGGCGGGGAGAGGCTATGCATGATTCATTAACCATCGCGCTGCTGCAGGCGCGGGAAGCGGCGATGTCGTACTTCCGACCCATTGTGAAGCGACATAACCTGACCGAGCAGCAGTGGCGGATTGTGCGCGTGCTGGCGGAACATCCGTCGATGGATTTTCACGATCTGGCGTTTCGCACCTGCATTTTGCGTCCCAGCCTGACCGGCATTCTGACGCGCATGGAGCGCGACGGCCTGGTGCTGCGCTTAAAGCCAGTGAACGACCAGCGCAAGCTGTACGTGTCGCTGACCAATGCTGGCAATGCGCTGTATGAGCACGCCCAGGCGCAGGTGGAAGAGGCGTACCAGCAGATTGAGGCGGAATACACGCCGGAGAAGATGAAACAGCTGACGACGCTGCTGGAAGAGTTTATTGAACTCGGAAACCGGCATAACGCAGCGCGGGAAGAAGAGTAAAAACCACAAATTCCAGGATGATTTTCGTAAAGTTTTCCCTTTCCAGGCCGAAAATTCTGTATCTGTCTGAGGAAAGAGAAAACATGTTAAACCGTATCAAGATTGTCACCAGTTTAATGCTGGTTTTAGCTATATTTGGCCTGTTACAACTCACATCCGGTGGTCTTTTCTTCAATGCCCTTAAGCATGACAAAGAGAATTTCACCGTCCTGCAAACCATTCGCCAGCAACAATCCACGCTGAATGCCAGCTGGGTGGCGTTGCTGCAAACCCGTAATACCCTGAACCGTGCGGGTATTCGCTACATGATGGATCAGAGCAATATCGGCAGCGGCGCGACCGTTAACGATCTGATGCAAATCGCGTCCACGTCGCTGAAGCAGGCGGAAAAAAACTGGGCCGCCTATGAGGCCCTGCCGCGCGATCCGCGTCAAAGCGATGCGGATGCCATGGAGATCAAGCGTAACTACGATATCTACCACGGTGCGCTGGCGGAGCTGATTCAGCTGCTGGGTGCGGGCAAAATCAACGCCTTCTTCGATCAGCCGACCCAGAGCTACCAGGATGGTTTTGAGAAGCAGTATGTCAGCTACCTGCAGCAGAACGACAAGCTGTATCAAATGGCGGTTGAAGACAGCAAGAGCTCCTTCAGCCAGGCCATCTGGGTGCTGATTAGCGTGCTGCTTGCCGTGCTGGTGGTGATCGTGGCCGTCTGGTTGGGTATCAAGCAGGCGCTGATTTCGCCGCTGACGCGCCTCATCGACAACATTCGCCATATCGCCAGCGGCGATCTGGTGAAGCGCATTGAAGTGGAGGGCTCCAACGAGATGGGCGAACTGGCCGATTCTCTGCGTCATATGCAGAGTGAGCTGGTACGGACCGTTGGCGACGTGCGTAATGGCGCGAATGCTATCTACAGCGGCGCGAGCGAAATCGCGATGGGCAATAACGACCTCTCTTCCCGTACAGAACAGCAGGCTGCGTCCCTGGAAGAGACTGCTGCCAGCATGGAGCAGCTGACGGCGACCGTGAAGCAGAACGCCGAAAACGCCCGTCAGGCGAGCCATCTGGCGCTGAGCGCGTCCGAGACCGCGCAGAAAGGCGGTAAAGTGGTGGACAACGTGGTGCAGACCATGCGCGATATCGCCGGTAGTTCGCAGAAGATTGCCGACATTATTAGCGAGATCGACGGAATTGCTTTCCAGACCAACATCCTGGCACTGAACGCGGCGGTAGAAGCGGCGCGCGCAGGCGAGCAGGGCCGTGGTTTTGCGGTGGTGGCAGGTGAAGTGCGTAATCTGGCCCAGCGTAGCGCCCAGGCAGCACGTGAAATCAAGAGCCTGATTGAAGACTCTGTGGGTCGCGTGGAAGTGGGTTCTACGCTGGTAGAAAGCGCCGGTGAAACCATGGGCGAGATCGTGAATGCGGTAACCCGCGTTACGGATATCATGGGCGAAATCGCCTCGGCTTCTGACGAGCAGAGCCGCGGTATCGACCAGGTAGGTCTGGCGGTCGCTGAGATGGATCGCGTGACCCAGCAGAACGCCTCGCTGGTGGAAGAGTCTGCCGCAGCGGCGGCGGCGCTGGAAGAGCAGGCAAGCCGCCTGACCCAGGCTGTCGCGGTGTTCCGCATTCAGCAGGAGCAGATGAAAGCGCGCGAGTTCGCTTCGGCGAAAAGCGTTGCTACCCCGGTGATGTCGCGTAAAGCGGCAACCGCTGATGCGGGGGATAACTGGGAAACGTTCTGATCGTGCGTGTTGTGCCGGGTGGCGGCTTCGCCTTACCCGGCCTACGGGGAGGGGGATGTGCCGGGTGTCGGCTATGCCTTACCCGGCCTACGGTTCAGGGTTTTGTAGGCCCGGTAAGCGCAGCGCCACCGGGCGATATCAAAGCGGCAGACGCATGGCGCAGCGGGAGTCAAACGCTAAGCCGTGCGCTGTCTCATCTTCCCTTTTCTGACGCAGTTCAGGCGTGAGTTCAGTGACATAGTCAAACCCCAGCCGCGCATAGAACGGCGCATTCCACGGTACGTCGCGGAATGTCGTCAACGTCAGCGACGACAGCCCCCCTTCACGGGCATGGTCAGCCACAGCGTTAATGAGCTGCCGACCAATCCCCTTTCCCTGCCAGTCCAGATGCACCGAAAGTTCGACAATAAACAGCGATGTCGCGTGCGCCTCTGCGAGGATAAACCCAACGGGATGGTCGTTCGCCAGCGCCAGCCAGCTTAGCCCCCGTTCGGCATAGTTGAGATGCTCTTCAGTTGAAATCACCTCACCCCCGGCAAGCCAGGCGAGAGGGGGGATTTCACGAAAACGCTCGCCCGCCGCGCGTTCAATGGCGGGCAGGGTGGCAGCATCGTTGAAGGTGGTAGGGCGAATGCGAATGTTCATGGCGGGAAGTATAGCCTGACCCGTCGGTATTATTCTGTGCAGACCAGCACCGGCGAGTAAAAATTGCTGATAACCAGTGCATCATGCGGCGTGCGCTCTATCGCCAGGAGCCTTTTTTTCCCCTGGGTCAGGCCCGCGACGTATTTCTCAAATACGCCCGGCGGCATGGCGTCATGGCCAAAACGCTCCACTTTTTGAATAACGATCTCATACAGTTCTCCTTCCACGTGGCGCCATTTAAACATCTCCTGACGGGACACTTCCCAGTGGTTTGGGGCATTCTCCACGTTACCGTTTAGCGTGATGTACCCGGTTTTGTTGGGGTGAAACTGCATGATGACCTCCCCGTCAAACGTGAAATCGTGGCTGTCACGTTTGTCGGAGAAGGTCAGATATCCATTGCAGGCCACCGACAGCGGTGGCGTGTAGAAATACCACGTCAGTGCAGCGCCGGTAATCATCAGGTTAAGGGCCAGAATGAGCCAGATTTTTATGTATTTCATATCACCACTCGTAATAGTAAAGCGTACGACAGGCGCTCGCTTTCCCCTGCGTGAGCGAGCATTGGGAGAGCACCAGTCGTCCCTCGTGGCCGTAGAAAAGCGTTCGCTGAATGTGCATGTAGAAAATTGAATTTTCCAGGCACGGAAGGTGACCGTCCTGCTGAAGGGTTTGCGCCAGCGCAGCCGCCCGCTCATGAAACACATCCGCCAGCGGCGTAAAGGTATAGACCGGACAGTTCCCGATATGGGTCAACAGATGAATGTCCTTCTGCCGGGTTTCGGGTTTGATAGCCGTTATCCAGAGGCACAGCGCAACGACCGCCAGCGTAAGCGCGCCCCAGAGCAGCCGCTCCGGTCGGGCGGGTACTGCAGTTTTCGCCGTTTCGGCGGCCGGTGTTTCTTCCTCCAGGGCTGTTACCGTGACGTCTGCGCTGAGCATAAAGCCCGTTTTGGGGACGGTGACGATAAACAGCACGTCGGGAAGCAGGCTGGCCAGCATTTTGCGCAAGATGCTGATGTACTGGTTTAACGAATTGTTAGACCCCTGGAGCCCACGCCGATCCCAGACGTCATGCAGGAAGGTCTCCCGCTCGACCACGTTCCCATGATGCTGCACCAGCAGCTTCATAATGCTATTGGCTGTGCAGGTGAGGATCTGCGCATCCTCAGGCGGCACATTGATAAGAGAAACAGAACCGTCCTCGTCGTTGTAGACGATGGCGTCAGCAAGCAGGTATTTCATAAGTTGTTGTAAAACAGACAGAGATAACGAATAAAAAAGAGAAGGTTTACGCCTTGTATGCAGAGCTGGTGGCTATTTTAACGCCATTGTTACCGATAACATTGATCCAGACAGGATTTTGGTCTGTTTAATAAGTCAGCGTGATTATCACGTCATCAATAAATTCCCCTGTACCGCTCAGGGGCTGAGCGGGGACTTCCCCGTAAACGGTGAAGTTCTGGGTGCCGCCAGCGGGATGGGTGACATGCAGCGCATCGCCGCTGTGCAGATCGCCCCAGCTTTGCGTGGCACCCGCATCCTGCCAGAGCCCGTAGCGCAGGCACTGACCCTCATCGTTACACAGCTGCCGCTGATTCCCGATGGCATGGTTGCCGTTGCCCATGCCAAGCGTAAACGCTGTGCCGGCCGGACAGCGCGTGGTAAGGGTTGCGGTGGAACGCGTCGGGCGCAGCGTGGCGGTACTGTTCAGGGTGCCGAAGTTAAGCGGGGTGACGCGTTCTATGTAGCAGCCCTGGCTGATTTCGGCCTGCGCATTGGTACCGCCCTGCACCTGCTCCCCCTCCGCAGAGCCATCCGAGCAGTTTTGCAGTGCATCCTGACGGCTAGCGCTGTGCCAGGCGATGCGCAGATTCATGTTGTAGTTGTAATAGTGGTACGCCGGAAGTTGGTTTTGCCCTGCCGGGACGGTGGCGATAAGCGGAAAGCTCCCGCTGATGTTGGCATTGCTGTCGGCGGTCAGAGTCTGCTGAATGAGCTCCCCGCTGCTGACGGGACCGAGTTCCTGAGCGCGCGCGTCGCCGTTAAGCAGGCGGAAAAGCAGGGTGTACTGTTTACCCTCCGAATCTCCCGGTGAGACCATCTGAAAGGGCGGTGCGTCGATACTGCTCAGACAGACGTTGATATATTCCGTCGTGCCGTTGTTGTCAGCCTGACAGCTAAATTTAACTTCGGTGTTGGTCGACGCGGCATTGCCCGCCACGACATTGCCAAAGTTGATGACGGCAGGTGATGTTATCCAGCATGCGGCGGCCATCGCCTTCACGGACACCGCAAGCAGCAACAAGAACGGTGCTTTTAATGACACTGTTGTTCTCCAATATTCTGTATGGGTGACGCAGTACGGGGGGCCGGAAGCCTGACCCGGCACTCACCCTCACCGGTTTTTACCACCAGCTCACCTGGCAGAGGCGGGTCTTCAAGCCAGATAAAACCGTCACGCCCCACAATGGTGGCACCGCGTGGCGTTGAGACAATGCTGCCGAGCGGGAGCGGATTATGGTGGAGGTCCACCAGTCGGGCCTGAACTGTGACGGCGTGATGAACGTTAAAATCGACTTTTACCGCGCCGCCGTTGCCCGGTCTGGCCTGCATGTCGGTGACGGGGGCAATCACGTCGGCAGGCAGATCCAGCGGATTGATGCTGACTTTGCTGGCGTGGTAACGCGGCAGGTCGGTCAGCAGCAGATACCCTTTCTCGTCGGTTTCGCCTGCCGGGCGGTTTTCCAGCATCACCGGCACATGTCCGACACCGTGCGTGGAGACCAGCGCCAGGCTTTGTTGGCTGTAGCGCAGCGTGTGCAGGCTGCCATCCAGCAGCGTCAGGCTACCCTCGGCTGAGGCATAGTTAGCGCCCTGCGCCATCCCAACGTGCCACTCACCTGCATGGCCCAGATAGCCCACGTCCGCATAGGTTTCCCGGTGCTCGTCAAAGCCTCGCCCCAGCTGCCATGACCAGCCGCCGACCTGATCGTCCGGCTGATGGCGATAATCCATGCGCGGCATATCGCGGCTGGCCTGAACGGAGAGGGTATCCTCACGCCCTAACGGGATCGAAAGCATCAGCTGAACGTGGCTCGACGCATCCGTAAACGAGCGGGTGTAGCTCAGCGTGGTGGAAATATGTGCCGGCAGCGAGGCGGACCAGGAGGCGTTGAGATAGCGTTGTTTGGTGCCCTGAATGTTTTGCTGTACCCAGCCCGCACCGACGGTACCTAAATGGGGTATCGACTGGCTGACCCAAACGCTATCGCTGCGTCTGACGGGGAGGGTACCGCTCATGCGGGCGTTATCGGCAAATGTGGCATCGGTACGAGCGGTACTGGCAGAGATCCCCGTCCCGCGACCGTTCCATTGCCAGCCAAGGCCCCACTGTTTTCCCTGACCGTAAGGGCTGTCGCTGATGGCGACATGCTGGCTGATAATCCCTGTCCCGGGCGAGATCAGCCAGTCGACCCCTGTCCCGACATTGCGCAATTTACTCTGCTGCTCCGTGTGCAGCGCCAGCGTCAGCTGGTTATTCACCCCGTAGCGCCACCCTGCGTCGAGCATGGGCGAGGCGGCATAGTCATTGGATCGCAGGGCGTAGTTTTGTCGCATCCAGCCGATATCCAGCGAGCCGCTGCTGAGTCCTTCCGCCAGCATCCCCGGCGCACCGTAGAGATCGAGCTGTACGGTACGACGCTGACCGTTGATGTCGGTAATGACCACCTGGGCCTGCCCGCTTCCGGTAAATGAGGGCAGGGTATCCAGCAGAAAATCGCCCGGCGTGACGCGCTGGCTGCTCTGCTTAAGCCCGTCGATGTACAGATCGACCGTAGAAGGCAGAACCGCCGTGTCGCTGTAACGGCTACGCGGTTCGGTGTTGAGCTGCGGATTGAGCTCAAAATTACGCGCCCAGTGCAGCCCGCCAAAGCGTACCTGTCGGCTCCAGCGGGAGCCCGTGGTGATGTTGTCGCCCAGCGCCAGGCTCGTGAGCGAGTCCGTGTTGTCCCACTGCCAGCGGGTTTCAAGGCGTGTGTGGCGGGGCCGACCTGCGCTGTTTTCCTCACCGGCATGGCTCGAAAAGCTGCTGCTGAACGTTCCGGGAAGCGCCCCGGATGCGGTGAGCGACGTTTGCGCGTTAAGCTGGCGTTTCCCCTCTGCGCCGCTGCCATAAAGCGCATACCCGAGCGTCAACACGCTAATGGGCTGCGCCTCAGGATAGCGATACTGCGGCGTCGGCCTCCCGACAGACAGATGCTGTTGGCCCTCAAGCGCCTTTGCGTCGGCGGTAATGGAGACCTGCTGAGCATGCAAATCGAGACTGACTTTCAGGCCCGGCAGCGACGTCAGCGCGACCCACTCGTTGGCGTTATCCGGGGCGCGCAGCCCCAGTTTTTTGAGGTCGCGGTGGTCCATCCACAGCGCATCTCCCACTACCCGGCAGGCCCACAGATCCCCGCGCGGGTCGTGGTTCACGGTGATTGCCAGCCATTGCAGGGTATCGGCGGCGGGATCACTCCGGGCAGACCGCATCACCGGTAGGCAAAACAGGAGCGCGAGAAGCAAGCGGGCGCAGGGGTATCTGGCTGGCATTGTGGTCGTCATTGAGATAGGCGCGCAACGCGCTGAACGTGTGGCGCGAAGTGTGCTTAAGCGTTATAAGCGCGGTCTGTCCCGGCAGAACATAACCCGCCAGCCCTTTCAACGACCCGACGACCTGACCGGCGGCCGTCAGGACCTGCAGGTGGCTCAGGCGGATATGGCTGTTTCCGGCGTTATAGCAGCGGATCGTTCCCGGGGTGTCCGCCTGTTCGCAGCTCAGGGCATCGCGGCTGACGGGCATATTCTGGTTTCCGGCAATGAAGACAGGAATAGAGTAGCGAAGCAGAAAGTGTATCGCGTTGGGATTGGCCGCGCGGGACGTTGCATCCGGTAGCTCATCAATGACCAGCCGGTAACTTTGCTCCTGTTCACGGATCCCTGGCTGCATCACGATTATGCGCACCAGCTGCTGCTGGCCCGGCGCCAGTGAGGTCATCGCCGGGCTGCTGACCACCTCGTCGGTGGCCGTTAATACATCTTTACCGTTTTGCTGGGTCCATTCGTAAACCCGTATCTGCGCATGGATGGCCGCTTTACCGCTGTTAGTGAGGTAGACCGCCGAGGCGCTTTGCCCGCTCTGGAGGTCGAGCGTCACTGGGGCCACCTGAAGCGTGGCGGCCATCGCGTAGCGTGACAGCAGCGCCAGCATCATGAACCACAGAATGAAGCAGGGGAGAAAACGACGCATGATCAATACACCAGATTCAACGTGACATCATCGCTATAGGCGCCAGCCTGCGCGGTCGTCAGGGCACCTGCGTCAATCACGCCATACAGCGTCTCTTGCTGTTCCATGCCGTTGCCGGTGTCGGTGAGTCCATCGGTGCTGGTAATTTGCGTCTGTTTGCCCTCATCGGCAAAAAGTTTCCAGGCAATCTTCTGTGCGCCCGTTTCACCGTTTTCTGGCTTCAGCCAGAAGGTGCCGTTGTCACTGCTATCGTTGCTGGTAGCAGAGAGCGTGAACGGCGTCCCGTTGGTACAGACGATATCGACCTGCGTTTTGGCCTGAATTTCGCTTGATTCGTCCGAGCCGTGGCGCGAGAAATTGAGGTCGTTGGCTTTGAGCGTGCAGGACTTCACCACCTCAAGTGAAACGTGCATCGTCGCGCTTGTGGTGCTGTCTGCGGCGATTGCAGCAGCAGGAAGCAGGAGAACGGAACAACATACAACAACAGGGATAATTCTCATGATCGTATTTCCTGACGTGAATAACAGTGCAATTACAAAGAAGAGGGGAGCGCGTCCAGCAGGCAGAGTTTTTGATGGAATTCCGCCAGG
>ENA-UOZI01000408-UOZI01000408.1-food-metagenome-genome-assembly--contig:-NODE-408-length-9741-cov-3.692339_pt1 | contig 9741 bp, 8 predicted proteins | sample MGYA00249871_ERZ772729 | MGnify/ENA primary metagenome ERZ772729 (study PRJEB29005, sample SAMN08379449) | food metagenome | isolation source: cheese - non spiked | study: EMG produced TPA metagenomics... | reverse complement strand
GTGGATAACATGGTGTAAGATCCTGTTTATTGTCAGTGACCAGAATTGCACAACCCATTTTACGTTTCAGATCTGGAGCTAAATTTTCGATAAAAAAACCTATAAATCATAGACATGGAATATTGGTACAGAAAAAGTTAAACTCTATCCACAAGGGACAATTTCTTCGTTTGTTTTTTAATCAAAAGGTTACCTTCATGCATCCGCTTACCCCCTTGCTCACACCGCCGTCAAGCGAGCGTCAGTTGCTGCAGCAGGCTCAGCGTCTGGCGGGTTTCTCGCTGGGCGAACTGGCGGCGATGGCAGGGCTTCCGATCCCGAAGGATCTGAAACGAGATAAAGGCTGGATCGGCATGCTGCTGGAACTGTGGCTGGGTGCCAGCGCCGGGAGCAAACCAGAGCAAGATTTTGCCGCCCTTGGCGTAGAGTTAAAAACCATTCCCATCGACAGCCAGGGCAAGCCTCTGGAGACCACGTTTGTCTGCGTTGCGCCTTTGACCGGTAATACCGGCGTGACGTGGGAGACCAGCCACGTGCGCCATAAGCTGAAGCGCGTGCTGTGGGTTCCGGTTGAAGGTGAACGTCAGATCCCACTGGCTGAGCGTCGCGTTGGCGCGCCGCTGCTCTGGAGCCCGGATGAAGAGGAAGAGCATCAGCTGCGTCTGGACTGGGAAGAGCTGATGGACATGATCGTGCTCGGGCAGGTGGAGCGCATCACCGCCCGACACGGAGAAGTGTTACAGCTGCGCCCAAAGGCGGCTAACAGCAAAGCGCTGACCGAGGCGATCGGCGCAATGGGCGAGCCGATACTGACGTTGCCGCGCGGTTTTTATCTCAAAAAGAATTTCACCGGCGCACTGCTTGCTCGTCATTTCTTACTAAAAACATAGTTTTTTACTTATTTTGCGAGCTAACAAACATAATCGCCTGGTTTTTAAGATTTTACTGCTTCTCCCTGTTTTCATAACGGGTTAATACTACACTATGATTTGATACGAGCCAGATGAGGACGATAACGATGAAAAAATGGGCGGTGTTAATTTCAGCAGTCGGGTTGGCGTTTGCTGTATCGGGCTGTAGCAGCGATTACGTTATGGCGACAAAAGATGGCCGGATGATCCTGACCGACGGCAAACCCGAAGTCGACGACGATACCGGTCTGGTCAGCTACGACGACCAGGCAGGCAATAAAATGCAGATCAATCGCGACGAAGTTTCGCAAATTATTGAGCGATAACAGTCAGAGGTCAGTAGCGTACTGGCCTTTTTGATTTTTTTCTTCCCCTTTTGCTTCCCCTCTGCCATGTTTATATTCCTTTGTCGGGAGGTTCCTGACGCGGTCTACATGTCTATTGAAGGAAGCCGGCTATGCATTATCACCGTATCCCCCACAGCGCTCTGGAGATAAGTCAACTGGGGTTGGGCACGATGACATTTGGTGAACAAAACAGCGAAGCCGATGCCCATGCACAACTCGATTATGCCGTCAGCCAGGGCATTAACCTGATTGATGTCGCAGAGATGTACCCTGTGCCGCCACGCCCTGAAACCCAGGGACTTACCGAAACCTACGTCGGTAACTGGCTGGCAAAACGCGGCAACCGTGAAAAGCTGGTTATCGCCTCGAAAGTCAGCGGCCCCTCGCGCAATAACGATGCCGGGATCCGCCCAAACCAAATCCTCGATCGCAAAAATATCCGCGCCGCGCTGGATGCCAGCCTGAAGCGCCTGCAAACCGACTATCTTGATCTGTACCAGGTCCACTGGCCACAGCGTCCAACCAACTGTTTCGGTAAGCTTGGCTACAGCTGGAATGAGAGCGCTCCCGCCGTTACGCTGCTGGAAACGCTGGAAGCGCTGACCGAATGCCAGCGCGCGGGGAAAATCCGCTACATTGGCGTGTCTAACGAAACGGCCTTTGGCGTGATGCGCTATCTGCACCTGGCGGATAAACACGATCTGCCGCGCATCGTCACCATTCAAAACCCCTACAGCCTGCTTAACCGCAGCTACGAAGTTGGCCTGGCGGAAGTGACACAATATGAAGAGGTGGAACTGCTCGCCTATTCCTGCCTCGGTTTTGGCACGCTGACGGGGAAATACCTGAACGGCGCAAAACCGGCTGGGGCGCGTAATACCCTCTTTAGCCGCTTTACCCGCTACAGCGGCGAGCAGACACAGAAAGCCGTTGCGGCCTATGTGGATATCGCAAAGCGTCACGGTCTTGACCCCGCACAGATGGCGCTGGCCTTCGTGCGCCGTCAGCCGTTTGTGGCCAGTACTCTGCTGGGGGCTACCACTCTGGAACAGCTGAAAACCAATATTGAGAGTTTCCATCTGGACCTGAGTGAAGAGGTATTAGCGGAGATTGAAGCGGCGCATCAGGTTTATACGTATCCTGCACCGTAATAAATGCAAAACGGCAACGCACGTTGCCGTTTTTAGTGTTTGCACCCTCTCCCGTGGGAGAGGGCCGGGGTGAGGGCATCAGACCGCATAAATCAACGGCGACGCTGCCAAAGCCATAATGCGGCAATCGCCAGCGCAAACAGCGCACCAAACCCGACGCCAATTCCCACCACTGGCACACCGACTTTCACCGCCAGCGAGTAGAGCCCCAGCATTAACAGCATCGCCAGGTTTTCACCCAGATTTTGCACCGCAATGGCATTTCCCGCCCCAACAGTCTGCTTGCCGCGCTCCTGCAGTAACGCGTTGAGCGGTACCACGAAGAAACCACCCAGAATACCAATCAGGATCAGTAGAGCATAAGCAGGCAATAACGCATGCTGTAGCGAGAAAAGGAGCACCGCGACGCCAATGAGGATCCCCGCAGGCATGCAGCGTGCCACCGTTTCGAGCGTCACCAGCTTCGCCGCCGCGCCCGCGCCAACAACAATGCCGATCGCCACCATCGCGTTAAGATAGGTCGGCGTCGCATTGTCGGTAATGCCCAGCGCCACCGGCACCCACAGCACCAGCAGGAAGCGCAGCGTGACGCCTGCGCCCCAGAACATACTAGTGCCCATCAGAGAGAAACGTGTTTCACCGTTACGCCAGAGCACGCGGCAGGCATTAAAGAAACTGCCGGTCATCGGTTTGAAGCGCCAGGATTGTCCCGGACGGGCTACCGGCAGCTTTGGAATGAACAGGTTAGCCACGACCGCACCGCCATACACCACCGCACAAACGCCCAGCGCCGCCAGGACATGCCAGTCGGCCAGTACACCGCCCGCGACGGAGCCGAGCAGGATAGCGGCGATAGTAGACGACTCCATCAGGCCGTTGGCTTTCACCAGCTTATCACCCGTGGTCAGCTCTCCGAGGATGCCATATTTCGCCGGTGAGTAGGCGGCAGCACCAATGCCCACCAGCGTGTAGCCAATAAACGGATTGAAACCAAAGCAAATGCTGGCGGCCCCCAGCAGCTTCAGACCGTTAGCAAACATCATCACCCGGCCTTTCGGGAAACTGTCCGCCACCTGCCCCACAAACGGCGCGAAGATAATGTAAGCGCCCACAAACACCATCTGCAGGATCGGCTGGCTCCAGTCAGGGTAAAACTCGGCCTTCAGCAGCGCCAGGGTGGCAAACAACAGCGCGTTATCGCCGAACGCAGAGAGAAACTGCGCAGCAATCACTGCCATCATGCCTTTTGACCTAAGCGATGTGTTAGTGTGCACTGACTCACGCATTTTGCTGTTCCGCCTCTTCAACCATGCCTTTCAGGGTCACAAAGTCAGGCTTACCGCTACCCAATACCGGAAGGTGTTTCAGGTAACGAATATCGCGCGGTACCGCCAGCTCGGGAATGCCATGCTCACGCGCATGGCTAAGTAACCTGTCGCGCTTCAGCTCACTGTCGGTGGTAAACAGGACCAGCGCCTCGCCTTTGCTGGCATCACTCTTCACCACCGTCGCGTGCATCTTATCCGCGGACACCGCCGTCGCCAGCTGTTCAACCATCTCCAGAGAGACCATTTCACCGGCGATTTTGGCGAAGCGTTTTGCACGCCCCTGAATCTGCACAAAGCCCTGCTCGTCGAAGCGAACGATATCACCGGTGTCGTACCAGCCGGTTTCAACCTCACCGTTCACGTTTTCCGCCGTTGGCGCTTCCAGCACGCCCGGGTTTTCCACGCGCAGGTAACCATTCATCACGTTTGGTCCTTTCAGCTGCAGGCGGCCACCGTCCTCAATGCCCGGTACCGCCAGCAGACGCGCATCCATTCCCGGCAGAATTCGGCCAACCGTACCCGGCTTCGCCGCCATCGGCACGTTGATGGAGACGACGGGTGCGCACTCCGTAACGCCATAGCCTTCAAGAATGCGCAGGCCAAACTTGTCCTGCCAGATCTGACGCGTGCTCTCCTGCAGTTTTTCCGCCCCCGCCACCACATAACGCACACGATAGAAATCATATGGATTAGCGAAACGCGCATAGTTACCCAGGAAGGTTGAGGTCCCAAACAGGACGGTGCAGTTACGGTCATACACCAGCTCCGGCACAATGCGGTAATGCAGCGGGCTGGGATAGAGGAACACTTCTGCGCCGGTCAGCAGCGGCGTAAACAGCCCCACCGTCAGACCAAAGGAGTGGAACAGCGGCAGCGCAGACATAAAACGGTCACTGGCGGTAAAGTCAGCAATGCTTTTGATCTGTTCAACGTTCGCGAGAATACTCTTGTGGCTGTGGACGACGCCTTTCGGGTTGCCTTCCGAACCGGAGGTAAAGAGGATAATCGCGTCATCTTCCGGCTGCTGTTTAACCTGTGCCAGATGGGGCATCAGCAGGTGAGCGAAAATCCACAGCTTGTCGCCCGTCGTCACGTCCGCCTTCAGATCTTCCAGGAAGACCCAGCGAACCTGAGTCAGCTGCTCCGGCAGATGCCACAGCTTGCCTTTATCCAGGAACTGGCGAGAGGTAAAAACGGTGTTGATTTGGGCCGCAGTGATGGCACTGGTCAGCCCTTTTACACCCGCCGTGTAGTTCATCATTGCCGGAATACGGCCGCGGGACACCGCACCAAAAATCACCGCTGCGCTGATGCCCGCGTTAGGCAGCATCAGGCCAATCTTTTCACCCTTCTTACTGTATTTTTCAAGAATGCGGCCCACAAACAGGGTCTTGGTCAGCAGTTTGCGATATGTGTCAGGCGTGAAATTGATGTCTTCAATACAGTTTTTCCTGGCACCATAGCGATACTGTGCCGAAAGCAGAGATTCATACAGCGTTTCGCGCGGACGAACGGCCATTCGCGCTTCCATCATAATCTGGTGCAGCATTTCTCCGGCAATTTTACGGCGATCGCGGGCACGCGGTGCATCGGGCATCGGTAACGACGTTGGCGGCAGAATATGCAGGGTAATTTTTGGGAACAGACGCTGCTTCACCAGCCCTTTCAGGCGGCTGAAGTGGCTCAGCTCTGCGCCTTCGATTCGGAGTGGCAGCACGGTCGCTTTTGACTTCGCCGCGACAAATCCCGCGCCGTCATAGATTTTGATTAGCGAGCCGGTCACTGAAATGCGCCCTTCCGGGAAAATGACCACCGGACGCCCCTGCTCAACCAGACGTACCAGATGTTTAATCATCATCGGTTTGGTGGGGTCGAGCGGCACGAAGTCAATCAGCGGCGTGAGCCAGCGCATATACCACTGCTGGCTGATGGAGGTATACACCGCAAACACCGGACGCACGGGCAAAAACAGCGCCAGCAGGATGCCATCGATAAAGGAAACATGATTTGGTGTGATGAGAACGCGTTCGCCGCGAAGCGCCTGGGCATCGCCAGTGACGCGGATGCGAAAAAGAATACGGAAAAGTGTACGGAAGAACCCAAATAGCATCTCAACTCCCTTTGCCAGACAGTGTGGAGGGTTGACAGTAAATGGTGGCAGATTACACGAGAAGTGGTATGGGAGCGACAGCAAAAGTGGGGGCAAAAAAAAACCTGCGCATCCGCGCAGGTTGGTGCAAGAGATGAGTACGAAAACGTACTAAGAATTCTCACCAATCAATACCTCTGGGATCTTGATTGTGGCCGTTGCCCCTGCGCTTCGCCAGCAGGAAAACGCAAGGGAATGAGCCGAAGTGCAACCAGGTGTGAATATTCTCTTTTGCTGTTACAGGTTGAACTATCAGGCAAAAAAAAACCTGCGTAAAAACGCAGGCTGGTGTAAGTCGTGTTAATCAACCGGAGTTGATTCCACCTATCAATACCTCTGGGATCTCGACTCTATCAACCTCTTTAACGTCATCGCCACCGGACAATCGCAACAGCCTGAGGCAAAGTGTAACCAAAGGTTCAGATTCACCGTCTTCAGACATGACTGCGCGTGTAACGATTACACGATCAGGGGTGTTCTGCGTCACGTTTGTAGTGAGGGGAAATCGGTGCCCCTTGAATGCACGCCACTTTTCCGCAACACTATTTGGTGTGTAAACGCTTACCCCTAATAAGAAGGTTATAACTGGCGACAATTAAGGATGTGGCTCGTCTGGCCGGTGTTTCGGTTGCCACCGTCTCCCGCGTGATTAATGATTCCCCCAAAGCCAGCGACGCATCACGCCAGGCGGTACAAAGCGCCATGGAAACCCTGAACTACCACCCCAACGCCAATGCTCGCGCGCTCGCCCAGCAGTCCACTGAAACCATTGGTCTGGTGGTGGGTGATGTATCCGACCCCTTTTTCGGCGCCATGGTGAAGGCGGTTGAACAGGTCTCTTATCAGACGGGTAACTTTTTACTGATCGGCAATGGCTATCATAATGAGCAAAAAGAGCGCCAGGCGATCGAACAGTTGATCCGCCACCGCTGCGCAGCTCTGGTGGTTCACGCCAAAATGAACCCGGCTGCCGAACTGATTCACCTGATGAAGAAGATGCCCGGCATGGTCATCATCAACCGCATTATTCCTGGATTTGAAAAACGCTGCGTGGCTCTCGACGACCGCTACGGCGCCTGGCTTGCGACCCGTCATCTGATTCAACAGGGACATACGCGGATTGGCTATCTCTGTTCCAACCACCCTATTTCTGACGCAGAAGATCGTCTTCAGGGCTACTACGATGCCCTGCGCGAAAACGGTCTACCCTGTAATGACCGTCTGGTGGCCTATGGTGAACCGGATGAGAGCGGTGGCGAACAGGCTATGACGGAACTGCTGGGCCGCGGACGGAACTTCACGGCAGTGGCAAGCTATAACGACTCGATGGCCGCTGGCGCAATGGGGGTATTGAATGATAACGGAATTGAGGTCCCGGCAGAAATCTCGCTGATTGGCTTTGATGATGTGCTGGTCTCTCGCTATGTGCGCCCGCGCCTGACCACCGTGCGTTACCCTATCATCACGATGGCCACACAGGCTGCCGAGCTGGCGTTAGCGCTGGCCGAGCAACGCCAGCCACCGGAAATTACCCATCTCTTCAGCCCAACCTTAGTGCGCCGTCACTCCGTTGCGTCGCCTGCTGAAGCGCAAAGCGAATAACGGTACAGATGTACCGTTTTATCGGGATACTCCAGCCCATCGCCAATGTACTGCCAGCCGTAACGTTCATAGAAGTCACGGCAGGCAGACCAGAGATGGAGTTCGTCGTATCCGGCCTGTGCGGCAAAGGCGATAACGTGTTGCTGTAACTTACCTGCCAGTCCCTTACCGCGCGCCGCCTCATCAACGTAGAGCGCCGCCAGCCACGGACAGAGATCCTGTCGGGTAATCAAATCGCAGCGCCAGAGGCCCACCGTGCCGAGAAGCTGTTGGTCTTCTAAAGCGATAAACGTCAACGGCAGTGCCCCCGGCGCCTGGCTGTGCTCAACGATGCTGTGGAAAAATGCCCGTGGGAGCCCCTCGCCAAACGCCTGCCATATCCAGTCGGTAACCTGCTCCGCATACTGCGGGGCTTCATAAAGCGGGAGGATGACACTCTTTTTCACGTTTCACCTGGGTGTTCTTATTAATGGGCTAGCCTGACGCCTCCAGCCCGGTTTGTCGATTATTTTACCAGAGTCAGACTATTACGTTTTACTTCTGAGGGGCCAGGCGAATCGTTACCAAAAAGCGTGATCGTGGCAGAAGTTTTGCCCTTCCCGCATCGCTTATACGCCGTCAGGTCTGTGTTAAACTGCAGGGCATTACGTGGAAGCAGGAATGTAGAATGGCAACAATGCTGGATGTCTCACTGCGTGCGGGCGTGTCGAAGGCTACCGTCTCGCGCGTGCTGAACGGCACGGGTCAGGTTAAAGAGAGTACGCGTCAGCAGGTCTTTGCTGCGATGGAAGAGCTGGGCTACCGCCCCAACTTTCTCGCGCGCTCACTGGCTAACCAGACCAGCAACAGCATTGGTCTGGTCGTCTCCACCTTCGACGGCTTTTATTTTGGGCGCCTTCTGCAGCAGGCGTCGCGGCAGACCGAAACCCACGGCAAACAGCTGATTGTCACCGACGGTCACGACGCGCCGGAACAGGAAGAACAGGCGGTGCAAATGCTGGCCGATCGTCAGTGTGATGCCATTGTGCTTTACACGCGCTATATGAGCGAAAAAGCGATCATCAAACTGATGAATACCGTGCAAACGCCGCTGGTGGTCATCAACCGTGAAGTCAGTCAGGCTCCGGATCGCTGCGTGTTCTTCGAACAGCAGGATGCCGCGTTTAAGGCGGTGGATTACCTGATCAATCAGGGTCACCGGGAGATCGCCTGTATTACCGTCCCGATCCACACGCCCACGGGTAAAGCGCGGCTGATGGGCTATCGCAAGGCACTGGAAAAGCACGGTATTCGCCTGGACGAGCGTCGAATTAAGTACGGTGATGCCGGAATGACGAGAGGCTATGAGCTGTGCAAGGAGCTGATTGCCGACGGCGTGCCGTTTAGCGCCCTGTTTGCCTGTAACGATGATATGGCACTGGGTGCGTCCAAAGCGTTGCACCAGGCAGGACTCAAGATCCCGCAGGATATCTCCCTGTTCGGTTTTGACGATGCCCCAAGCGCGAAGTGGCTGGAGCCTGCGCTTTCATCGGTTTATCTGCCAATAGATAACATGATTATTACGGCCATCGATCAGGCGATCCGGCTGGCAAAAAACCAGCCGGTCGATGCGATCCCGCCGTTTACCGGCACGCTGGTATTACGCGATTCGGTCACCACCGGGCCGTACTTTACTCAGATGAGTTCTAAAGCCAGCAGTTCCTGAATGGTCTGACGACGACGGATCAACTGCGCTTTGCCGTTATCAAACAGTACTTCCGGCAGCAGCGGGCGGCTGTTGTAGTTCGAGGACATCGACGCCCCGTACGCCCCGGTGTCGTGCAGCACCAGGTAATCGCCCGGCTTCACCTCTGGCAGCGCGCGGGTTTCCACTTTTCCACCTTCCTGCTGAGTGAATACGTCCCCCGATTCACACAGCGGGCCTGCGACAACCGTCTCGCGGCGCGGCGCATGCGTTAAATCGCGGCCATCAGCGGCCAGCGCGGTAATGTGATGATAGCTGCCGTACATCGATGGACGCATCAGGTCGTTAAAGCCCGCGTCAATCAATACGAAGTGGCGGGAACCCATCTCTTTGACGCTGCGGACCTGCGCCACCAGCACACCGGCTTCGGCCACCAGGAAACGACCCGGCTCAATTTCCAGCTTCACGGCATGACCGAGGTGGGCGGCGATTTGGTCACGCGCGGCGCTCCACAGGCCGTAATAGTGATCGGTGTCGATCGCCACCGCGCCTTCGCGGTAAGGAATGGA
>ENA-UOZI01000400-UOZI01000400.1-food-metagenome-genome-assembly--contig:-NODE-400-length-9937-cov-5.891925_pt1 | contig 9937 bp, 8 predicted proteins | sample MGYA00249871_ERZ772729 | MGnify/ENA primary metagenome ERZ772729 (study PRJEB29005, sample SAMN08379449) | food metagenome | isolation source: cheese - non spiked | study: EMG produced TPA metagenomics... | reverse complement strand
CCAGAATGATTTTTGCTTTCTGCATCAGGGCGCGGGCGATGGCGACGCGCTGCTGTTGTCCACCGGACAGGGTGGAGACACGCTGGTGGGCCAGGTGTGCCATACCGACGCGAGTCAACGCCTGAAGAGCTTCCTGCTTCTGGGAAGGTGAGAACCAGCGCAGGCAGGTGCGCCAGAACGGTGTGCTGCCGAGTGCGCCAATCAGCACGTTCTCCAGTACCGTCAGGCGATTGACCAGGTTGAACTGCTGGAAGATGTAGCCCGTCTGGGCACGGCTCTTGCGGATATCACTTGCCAGACGCCCGGCGCGCTGCACCGTGTTGCCCAGCAATTCGACGTGACTTTCCGGGGTTTTATCGCAGGTGATAAGACCGCTTAAATGGCGCAGAAGGGTGGATTTACCGGAGCCAGAAGGGCCGAGAAGCGCCACCATGTCGCCCTGCTGGACGGTCAGATCAACGGCATGCAGCGCCTTGTTGTGATTGAAGGTCTTGCTCAGTTTCTCGACGCGGATGACAGTTTGCATGTGCGGGGCCTCACGATAAATGTGGCCTCATGCTGGCGCATCAATGTGACATTTGGGTTAAGTCTGGGTTGCGGGAATTTGAAGAGTTGAGGGGAGTTTGATGACAGGCGGAGGCGGACCGCCCACCGCCAGAAAATTAGTGCTGCTGCTTAACGACGTTAATCATCCACGGTACGCCGTATTTATCGGTGACTTTACCGAAACCGTGCGCCCAGAAGGTCTCCTGCCACGCCATGTCGATATTGCCGCCAGCGGCGAGGTTGTCGAACCAGCGCTTGCCTTCTGACACATCCTGCGTGTCGAGCACCAGCGTGAACCCGGCATACTGCGCGTTGCTGCCCGGCGGCTGCCCGTCGCTCATCATGATGTCGCTGCCCGCAATGCGGACGTTAGAGTGGGCGATAGCGGAATCAGGAAACTGCATGCCGGACGGACAGCCTTCTTCACTGCTGTCGCTTTTGGGCATTTCACCGAAAGTGATTTTATAGAGGAGTTCAGCGCCGACGGCCTGCTGATAAAAGGCGGTTGCCTCTGCACAGTTGCCGGCGAAGGAGATGTAGGGACTTAACGGCATATTCTTTACCTCACGTAAGAAAAGCCCATTAAGTGTAGTTCTTTTTTTGTAGGCCGGATAAGCGTAGCGCATCCGGAAAAAGCGCCCGGCGGCGCTTCGGTTATCGGGCCTACAGGAGAAAAATCAGTTCTTTTTCACGAACTCAGATTTCAGTTTCATCGGACCGAAGCCGTCAATTTTGCAGTCGATATTATGATCGCCTTCAACCAGACGAATGTTCTTCACTTTGGTACCGATCTTCAGCATGGAAGAGCTGCCTTTGACTTTCAGATCTTTAACCACGGTGACGCTGTCGCCATCCGCCAGCAGGTTACCGTTCGCATCTTTTACGATCAGGGCATCTGCATCCTGTGCCGGTTCGGCATCATTCCATTCATGTGCACATTCCGGGCAGATGAACATGCCATTATCTTCATAGGTGTATTCAGAATTGCATTTCGGGCAGTGTGGGAGAGACATATCGGTATCCTCAAAAAAGTGTTAACACGCTGGAAAATGCCAGCTAAATGACGGCAGTGTGCCGAAAAAGGCGGCAAGTATAGCGCAAATCCACACGTTTGTCGGTGATATTCTGAATTTAAAAAAAAGCAAAAAATGTGTCGGGAGTGACACTTCCTGTCAGTCAGTTAAGCGATGCTAACGTCATTAACACGGTGGAAAGAGAAGTCGCTAAATATATCGAATATTTTATTGTGGCAAATTGCTACGCACCTTCATTTCGGATAAGGTGAAGCAACACATTGTTATTTATCTTTGGTCTTTGCTGCCATGCATTTCGTATGGTTGTGGCATAACCCGTTCTTTTTAGGTGGATAAATAATGATGATATATCCTGAAGTTTCTTAAAAAGGGCTACGCTTTTTATCTTTTGGCTGTCAGGCCTTGAGGAGAGCTTTACACGCCATGCAAGGATAGCCATTTATTTCTGATTATCTTCAATCAGTTATATTCCGGTGAACATGTTTTCCACACGTGATCATATAAGCCTGAACATCATAATTAATACCAGTGGCTTAATAAAAGTAATAAATTTGCGTTAAGGAAAGGCTTTTATCATGCACACACAGACCATTTTTGAATTAAGCCAGGAAGCTGAGCGTTTGTTACAGCTTGCCCTGCAAAATCTTGATACCTTGAAGTCAATGCCGACAGCGATGCTGGAGAACACGACGGCCGCTATTACGGGTGAAAAGAACAACGTTCTGCCTTTGCATTTTAGTGCGCGGGGTGTCGAAGCGCAGCAGGCAATGCTGAATAATGAATTACGCAAAATAACACGTCTGGAAATGGTTCTGGCTATCGTTGGTACCATGAAAGCGGGGAAATCGACCACCATTAATGCCATTGTGGGGACCGAAGTGTTGCCTAATCGCAACCGCCCAATGACGGCGCTTCCTACCCTGATTCGTCATACGCCAGGCCAGAAAGAGCCGGTACTCCATTTCTCACATGTCTCGCCTATTGATGATTTGATCCAGCTGCTGCAGAAACAACTCTGCGATTACGATCGCGGGAAGCTGGCTCAGCATCTGGAAATTGATAAAGACATGAATACGCTGCTGGAACGCATTGAAAAAGGTGAAGCCTTTGAAAAGCATCATCTTGGAGCGCAGCCAATATTTCATTGCCTGAAAAGCCTCAATGACCTGGTCAGACTCTCTCAGGCGCTGGGCGTGGCGTTTCCGTTTTCAGAATACGCGGCCATTGAACACATTCCGGTCATTGAAGTGGAGTTCGTGCATCTTGCGGGTCTGGATGCCCACCTCGGGCAACTGACGCTGCTCGATACCCCTGGGCCTAATGAGGCCGGACAGCCGCATCTGCAAAAAATGCTGAGTGAGCAGTTAGCCCGCGCATCGGCGGTGCTGGCGGTAATGGATTATACCCAGCTTAAATCTATATCTGATGAAGAGGTCCGTCAGGCTATTTCGGTGGCGGGGAAATCCGTGCCTCTGTATGCCCTGGTGAATAAATTCGACCAGAAAGATCGCAATAGCGATGATGAAGAGCAGGTCCGGGCGATGATCTCCGGTACCTTAATGAAAGGCAATATTTCGCCTGGCCAGATCTACCCTGTCTCCTCCATGTGGGCGTATCTGGCGAACCGCGCTCGCTACGAGATGAATACCCACGGACAACTGCCGGATCATCAGGAGCAACCCTGGGTGCAGGATTTTGCCGAAGCCGCCCTCGGTCGCCGCTGGCGTACGGCGGACCTGGATGATATTGGCCATATCCGTCATGCCGCCGATTTGCTCTGGGAAGATTCGCTGTTTGAACAACCGATACGCAAACTGATTTACGCCGCCTATGCTAATGCCTCGTTATTTGCGTTGCGCTCGGCGTCCCATAAGCTGCTCAACTACGCACAAAATGCCCGGGAATATCTCGACTTCCGCTATCAGGGGCTGACGGTCGCCTTTGACGCGCTGGAACTGAATATTACGCGTCTGGAAGAGGACATGGCGATGATGCAGACGCGCCAGCGGGTGGTGAGCGATGAGGTGAAACATGAAGTTGAGCAGGCGCTGAATGCCACTGCGGACTTTATGGGGGCCCAAAAAACAGCGCTTCACCAGGCGATTGGTCACGTGTTTAGCGCTCGCAATATCCTTGATTTAGCCGGTAACGATCGGTTGAATCCTCGCGGTGACGAACCGCAAGAACTACAGCAGCTGGTACTGGATGACGAGGGGCAGGCACAGATTGCCCTGAGTAAAATCCGCTCCTCCTGCGAGCTTATCATGCTGGATGCGCAGACAAAGATCTGCCGGGAGCTGGCGTTACGCTTCGATCAGCTGGAGTCTACGCTGGCGCGTTCCCTGAATGACGCCATGCGTCCCATCGAAACGCGTATTAAAGAGCATCTGAGCCATGCCGGCTTTCGGGCGCGGATTAGCTTCCCGGCTTTTCAGGCTAACCAGCTTAACGTCAATACGCAGGCGCTGTTTAACGATGCCATCGCGCAGGACAACCGCCCTGCAGGACAGCCATCGGGCGCGGGCAGCATGCGTGAGACCGTCTCTCGCTGGCTGAATAATCCGGGCTGGGGCTGGGATGAATATGTGGCGACCCGCACGCGCTATGTTATCGACATTGCGCAGCTACATGACAAATTTAAGCAACATATTGATCAGTTTTGTGAACATATACGTAAAGCTTTGTCCGCCCAGGTCGATGTCTCTGTTACGGCAGGAATGGCGACGTTCTTTGCAGAATTTTCGTTATACCTGACCGGGTTACAGGAAAGCTTGCGTGATAGCCTCGCAGTGCGTCAACAAAATGAGCATTCGACCCGAGCGCTCAGCCAGCTGTTGAAGCAAAGTATCACTACTGCGACGTGGATACAGGAAGATACCCGACTGTTACGCGATGATATTCAAACTCTATTCGCGGCAGAGCAACCATGACAACACAGCTACTGGACGGTCCCGGGCGGACGCTGGAGTGTATTCATCCTAAATTTATGGTCGATCTTGTGCAGGGCGTGGACGTTGCGCGTCATCCTCATTTGGGGCCGCAGCAGCTGCAGTTTCGTGAGCGCTTGACTCAGGAGATCATGACGCACACCCGGTTACGACCCTGGGCGATGGCCGGAATGCTGAATGAGAATGCTGCCCTGCGCCTCGGTCTGGCTGAAAAACTCGCCGGGATGCTTGACCCTGGCCATCTTGCGCTGACGCTGATGGCGGATAAATTGAATACACTTCGTCAGCAGGCTCACTTAAGGGCTCAGCCCTCTCCGGGCCTGCCTGAACAGTACGCTGAGCTCTCATCGCATTTTACCCAACGTGCCGTTTATAAAGAAAAGGCGCTAACTCAGCGTGGACTGACCGTCCAGGCGGGTGAGCACAGCGAGCAAATTTTCACTCGCTGGCGAGCCGGTCATTATGATGGCTGGTCGCTGGCCGGGCGTTGTTTCATTGTCCTGGAAGAGTTGCGTTGGGGGGCCTTCGGCGATGCTTGCCGTCTGGCGAAGGACGATGTATCGGCCATGCTCAAGGATAATTTACGCAGTATGGCCGCCAATTATCTTGCTCAGGGTATCAATGCGTCTCCTACAACGCGCCATTTCTATCATCAGTGGCTGACCACCCCCGCTTCGGCGGGTTTAATCGATCATAAAGACATGCTGGGCTGGCTGGGTGACTGGTGTCAGGCGGATAAACACCCGGTGAGCTGGTCAGTTACGCAAAACTGGCAGACCGTTGCGCTGGGGATGCCGAGGCTGTGTTCGGCAAAACGTCTGGTGGAGGCGATGGTGGAGGAGATTTTTGGTTGAACCCCTCACCCCTCACTCTGGCCCTCTCCCCAGAGGGGAGAGGGGATGGTTTGGTGCGGTTTGTTAATGTTGAAGCTCTGCTGCCTTCCTTTCTACATCTTTCTCTTGCACGTTTCCGTAGCGTTTCGCGTACAGTGCCGTGATGATCGGCACCAGAATCGCGGTAACAATCACGCTGGCAGCCACCAGTGCCGTTGCAGAAGCGGCTACCGGTTCGAAGGCCGGGTTAATCTGAGCAATAATCACCGGGTTTGCGACCGCAGCACCTGCGGCTGAAGAGGCGGCGACACCCGCCGTGCCGTTTCCGCCGCCAATCACGCGGTCGGCAATAATCAACGGAATGCCGGTGATGATGATGACCGCAACCCCCAGCACAATACCCAGCAGGCCCGTATCAAGGATCACGTTCAGGTTGATGGTGTTGCCCAGCGCAAAACCAAAGAACGGGATGAGTACGGGTGTGGCTTTGCTGAAGAAATCGCGCAGATCGTGATCCAGATTCCCGAGGGCGAAACCGATCAGGAAGGGCAGGATCGCGCCAACAAAGTGGTGAGGCTCAAAAGAGGCCAGGCCAGCAGAACCCAGGATCAGCATCGTCATGAGCGGGCCGGACTCCAGAGACATCAGGACAAATGCCCCGGATTCTTCTTACGTTCCGTACTGGTTCATCAGGCTGGCATACAACCCGCCGTTAGTCATATCCATCGCCGAGACAATTGCCAGGACCGATAAACCCGCGAAGAAACCGGTCTGAATTCCATTTTCCGGAATGAACATCGCGCATATCATGGCGACAACCCAGGCCACCGCTATTTTGGTTATGACCAGCGTGCCGGATTTGCGTAATACGGTGCCTGTTGCACGTAAATTAATGGATGCACCGATACAAAAGAACCAGACTGCCAGGATGGGGACGGTACCTGTAATCATCCCTTTTGTGAAACCGCCAAAATAAGCCCCGGTTTCAGGCGCTAAGGTATTCAGAATAGCACCGAGTACCAGGGGGACCAGCATCATACCACCAGGAATACGTTCTATCGTGGCTTTAATCTTCATATACAACCCTCACAATGTTACCCCTCGTAGCGAGCGGCGGGCGCGAATAAAAAATCAATAAATTCAAAATGATGAAGGGTTTTCTTGATGGCTTGTATTGGATGACCCCGCAACAAAATTCAGTAAGCGCTCTGGTTTTCTCTTGTCAGAAAACACTCATCGCTATGTTTCGGGAATTATCATGCGATCACTGGAATAATGATTCAATGAAAATAAAACAGTGTTTTAGTTATCTGCGTCACATATTGATTGTAAACTTTACGCCGCGTTCTGGCTGGATGGGGTTTATGTAAATCTCTTGTAAAAAAGCGGCTTTTTATGTCGTGATAAAAAGAAAAGGGGACAACATGAAAATGTTTCTCTGGGACAGGTTGAGAAAGTGCTTATTTGCGGAAATTGACAAAGACTGTCTTCACTTTACGCAGCATAAATATATGTGTGAAGTTGATCACAAATATAAACGCTGGTAGGGTAAAAAGGTCATTAACTGCCCTGGCAGGCGTCAACAGGTTCGGTTGTATCGACGATAAACGTCAATGTAAGTAAACCTGCTACGCTTGAATAAGGCGATTCGCATGGAGCGGATCCCAAGGTTCACAGCACCCACACTGGATTGTGAAACAGACAGGGCCGAGTCAACGAGGATAGCTATGCTGAGAAGGAAAAAGATTAAACCCATCACGCTTCGCGACGTCACTATTATTGACGACGCAAAATTGCGTAAGGCCATCACCGCAGCCTCGCTCGGTAATGCGATGGAATGGTTCGATTTTGGTGTCTATGGCTTTGTGGCCTACGCGTTAGGTAAAGTGTTTTTCCCTGGGGCTGATCCCAGCCTGCAGATGATTGCCGCACTGGGGACGTTCTCCGTTCCTTTCCTTATTCGCCCGCTGGGTGGTCTGTTCTTTGGTATGCTCGGTGATAAATACGGTCGCCAGAAGATCCTTGCCATCACCATTGTCATCATGTCGATAAGTACCTTCTGTATCGGCCTGATTCCGTCCTATGCCACGATCGGCATCTGGGCACCGATTCTGCTGCTGCTCTGTAAGATGGCGCAGGGTTTCTCCGTCGGTGGGGAATATACCGGTGCCTCGATCTTCGTCGCGGAGTATTCCCCGGACCGTAAGCGCGGTTTTATGGGGAGCTGGCTGGACTTCGGCTCGATTGCCGGGTTTGTGATGGGTGCGGGTGTCGTGGTGCTGATTTCAACCGTCGTCGGTGAAGAGAACTTCCTCGACTGGGGCTGGCGTATCCCATTCTTCCTCGCGCTGCCGCTGGGGATCATCGGTCTGTATTTGCGTCATGCGCTGGAAGAGACACCGGCGTTCCAGCAGCACGTTGAGAAACTGGAGCAGGGTGACCGCGAAGGGCTGCAGGATGGTCCGAAGGTGTCGTTCAAAGAGATTGCCACTAAGCACTGGCGCAGCCTGCTGACCTGTATTGGTCTGGTGATTTCGACCAACGTGACCTACTACATGCTGCTGACCTACATGCCGAGTTATCTGTCGCATAACCTGCATTACTCGGAAGATCACGGTGTGCTGATTATTATCGCCATCATGGTAGGCATGCTGTTCGTGCAGCCGATTATGGGTCTGCTGAGCGACCGCTTTGGCCGTAAGCCATTCATTATTCTCGGTAGCGTCGCGCTGTTCGCGCTGGCAATCCCGGCCTTTATTCTGATTAACAGCAATGTGCTGGGGCTGATTTTCGCCGGTCTGCTGGTGCTGGCGGTGATCCACAACTGCTTTATCGGGGTGATAGCTACTACGCTACCGGCAATGTTCCCGACGCATATTCGCTACAGTGCGCTGGCGGCAGCCTTTAATATCTCCGTTCTGATTGCGGGCCTGACGCCGACGCTTGCTGCTTCACTGGTGGAGAGCACGCAGAACCTGATGATGCCTGCTTACTATCTGATGGTTATTGCGGTGATTGGCCTGATTACCGGTATTACTATGAAGGAGACGGCGAACCGTCCACTGAAAGGGGCAACGCCTGCGGCGTCCGATATTCAGGAAGCGAAGGAGATCCTGCGCGAGCACTACGATAACGTAGAGCAGAAGATTGAAGATATTGACGCAGAGATTGAAGAGCTTCAGAAAAAACGTTCTCGCCTGGTTGATCAGCATCCGCGAATTAACGAGTGATAAAAAACCCGCCGCTGGCGGGTTTTCTTTTATTAGCATCCTGCGGCGATATAGTCGCCGCTGGCGCTGACGGGGATCACCGTCAGGAAGAGGATAGTTGCGAACAGTATCAGAACAACTCCTCCGGCTATTTTGACCATCGGCATTACCCAGTTCAGGGAAGTGCCGCCACTAAACCAGGCTACTGTGCGTTCACGCGCGTAACGTACTGCCAGCGACAGCCCCATAATCGACAGCGCCGTGCCCAGCGACATTGTCATCACAGCAGCAATTCCCCAGCTAATAATGCCGAGCGCAAACGAGAACATCAGGATCATAATTGCTCCGCTGCACGGGCGTGCGCCAATGGCCAGCACCACGCCCAGACGGGTTTTCCAGTCGCTTTTAGCCAGATCCACCCCTACGCCGTGATGGCCGCAGCCACAGTGTTCATTATGCTGATGATGCGGCTTGATGGCGCTAATCGCCATTTTGCGCGGACGCAGGCTGCTGAGCGCCTGATAAATGATAAACGCACCGAAGGCGGCAATCAGTAAGGCGCTGATTTTCTCGACGTACCAACGGCTGGTACTGATATCCCCTGCCGCGAGGTTCAATCCAACCGCCAGGATAAACACAAAGAGGATCGCGCTGACGCCCTGCATCAGGCTACCGATAAACGGTACGACGCGCGCCGCGAGCTGGCTCTCTTTATTGGTGCTGAGATACGTGGCGACGATAAATTTGCCGTGTCCTGGTCCAACGGCATGGAGTACACCATAAAGAAACGCACCGGTTAACAACCACAGCCCACCGCTGTACTGATGATTATTAAGTTGCAGCAAATACATCACCAGATAACGGTGCAGGGTGATCTGAGCGGCGAGGCACCACTGAATAAAAGCATTCCAGTGCGTATGCAGTGCGAAACCTGCCATAAGTAACACCAGCACGGCGAGCCCGGCGGTTGGGATACGCCAGTCACGTTGAAGTCGTTGTGTCGTCATCAGGTTGGTCTGCGAGAGGAATATTTGCCGCTAGTATAGTGTTCAATTAGCGGGATCGCACCGGGATCGTCAATGGATTGTGGATAACTCTGTGCGTAAAAGGGTATAAGGCGGGGTTTTGCTGGGGAATGCAGCAGTCAGTCATTTTTCTGTCATTTAGCGGTTGCGGCCTGCGGAGAACTCCCTATAATGCGCCTCCATCGACACGGCAGATGTGAATCACTTCACAGACAACCCGGTCGGTTGAAGAGAAAAAATCCTGAAATAACGGGTTGACTCTGAAAGAGGAAAGCGTAATATACGCCACCTCGCAACGGTGAGCGAAAGCCGCGTTGCAACTGCTCTTTAACAATTTATCAG
>ENA-UOZI01000399-UOZI01000399.1-food-metagenome-genome-assembly--contig:-NODE-399-length-9939-cov-295.748482_pt1 | contig 9939 bp, 6 predicted proteins | sample MGYA00249871_ERZ772729 | MGnify/ENA primary metagenome ERZ772729 (study PRJEB29005, sample SAMN08379449) | food metagenome | isolation source: cheese - non spiked | study: EMG produced TPA metagenomics... | reverse complement strand
GCGGCTTTGACGGGCGGACGCAACGTTATCATTATGACCTGACCGGAAAACTCACACAGAGTGAGGATGAGGGACTTGTCATCCTCTGGTACTACGATGAATCGGACCGTATCACTCACCGCACGGTGAACGGCGAACCGGCAGAGCAGTGGCAGTATGATGGCCACGGCTGGCTGACAGACATCAGCCACCTGAGCGAAGGCCACCGTGTTGCCGTCCACTATGGCTATGACGATAAAGGCCGCCTGACCGGCGAATGCCAGACGGTGGAGAACCCGGAGACGGGGGAACTGCTGTGGCAGCATGAGACAACACACGCCTACAACGAACAGGGGCTGGCAAACCGCGTCACGCCGGACAGCCTGCCGCCGGTGGAGTGGCTGACCTACGGCAGCGGTTATCTGGCGGGCATGAAGCTGGGCGGGACGCCGCTGGTCGAGTATACGCGGGACAGGCTGCACCGTGAGACGGTGCGCAGCTTCGGCAGCAGGGCAGGCAGTAATGCCGCATATGAACTGACCAGCACATACACCCCCGCAGGCCAGTTACAGAGCCAGCACCTGAACAGCCTGGTGTATGACCGTGACTACGGGTGGAATGACAACGGCGACCTGGTGCGCATCAGCGGCCCGCGACAGACGCGGGAATACGGCTACAGCGCCACGGGCAGGCTGGAGAGTGTGCGCACCCTCGCACCAGACCTGGACATCCGCATCCCGTATGCCACGGACCCGGCGGGCAACCGGCTGCCGGACCCGGAGCTGCACCCGGACAGTACACTCACAGTGTGGCCGGATAACCGCATCGCGGAGGATGCGCACTATGTCTACCGCCACGATGAATACGGCAGGCTGACGGAGAAGACGGACCGCATCCCGGCGGGTGTGATACGGACGGACGACGAGCGGACCCACCACTACCACTACGACAGCCAGCACCGCCTGGTGTTCTACACGCGGATACAGCATGGCGAGCCACTGGTCGAGAGCCGCTACCTCTACGACCCGCTGGGACGGCGAATGGCGAAACGGGTATGGCGGCGGGAGCGTGACCTGACGGGGTGGATGTCGCTGTCGCGTAAACCGGAGATGACGTGGTACGGGTGGGACGGCGACCGGCTGACGACGGTACAGACCGACACCACGCGTATCCAGACGGTATATCAGCCGGGGAGCTTCGCGCCGCTCATCCGCATCGAAACAGACAACGGCGAGCGGGAGAAAGCGCAGCGCCGCAGCCTGGCGGAGAAGCTGCAGCAGGAAGGGAGCGAGGACGGGCACGGCGTGGTATTTCCGGCTGAACTGGTGCGGCTGCTGGACAGGCTGGAGGAAGAAATCCGGGCAGACCGCGTGAGCAGTGAAAGCCGGGCGTGGCTTGCGCAGTGCGGGCTGACGGTGGAGCAACTGGCCAGACAGGTGGAGCCGGAATACACACCGGCGCGAAAAGTTCATTTTTACCACTGCGACCACCGGGGCCTGCCGCTGGCGCTCATCAGCGAAGACGGCAATACGGCGTGGCGCGGGGAGTATGATGAATGGGGCAACCAGCTTAATGAAGAGAACCCGTATTACCTGCACCAGCCATACCGTCTGCCGGGGCAGCAGCATGATGAGGAATCAGGGCTGTACTATAACCGGAACCGGTACTATGACCCGCTACAGGGGAGGTATATTACACAAGACCCCATTGGGCTGGCGGGGGGATGGAACCTGTATAATTACCCACTGAATCCGATAATAAGGATGGATCCTTTGGGTTTGTATAATTTATATCAATTATTATATGATGTTTGGCATGATGATTCATATGGAACATCATCAATTGATATTACTGGCAGTGGAGATCTAATATCATTAGGTGGTCATGCAGGACTTGGCGTTGCGTTTGCTAAAAAGAAAGGTGAAATGTTATCTGATATTTGTATTTATGCTACAGCATGCGGACATGCAGGAATTGGTGGTGGGATAAATGCGGCTATCACATATTCTGAGACCAAGTCTTTACCTACATCGGGAGTCAGCAATTCAGTAGGTGTAACGGTTGGCGGCGGAGTTGGGGGGCATTTTGCGTATACTTATGTAGTGGATGTTGATAATCCAGAATCATCGACAGAATCTGTTGGTATCGGTGCAGGTGTTGACGCTTCAGTTATGACTCTGGCTTGTAGAACGTGGCAAGAATGCTGGGTCAATTAACAGGAGGAAATATGAAAAAATATATATTTTTAGTTTTATTTTTATTGTGTGGTTGTTCTCCAGTGGACATAGAGCCAGCTAGACAAGAAGTTAATATCTTTCGTGGTTTATATCAGACAGGGAAATACAGTGATATATATAAAATCACTTCAAGTGATTTTCAGACTGCCACATCTGAAAAAAAATTTATCGACATAATGAACGAAGCAAAAGAAAAAGATCTTGGGACTTATAAAAAATCAACCCTTAAAACTGAAAAAATCACTCGCGGATTATTTTCAAACGATGAAATTACATTGATATATTTCTCAGAATATTCAAAAAGAATTGTCCAAGAGGTTTTTGTGTTTAATGTTGAAGACAAAAAAGTAAAATTAAAAGGTTATAGGTATGATTCGATTAATTAAATTTTTTGATGATGACTTCAATTAGTAGAACATGTATTTTTCGATAAAAGCACCGATGACTTTTTCATGAAGTTCTACAGAGCGCGAGAAACAGATGGTTCTGCGAGTCAGACGTTTGATTCAGGTTCTCAGGGGCAGATTCAGGGAAAGATCACAGGGAAAGATCATCGGTGTGCCGTAGGCACAAAGATGCAAAACGGGACGTTTTGCATGTAATAAGCATAAGCTTGTGAAGAGATGGTGGCAGGCCCACCGGGATCTGCTGTCGGAAGTCGGTCCCAAACAACCCCGGCTGCTGTGGTAAAGAGCCATGGTAGTGAGCGCAGGGGGAACGATCAGACGAGATCTGATCCTATGTGAGATTAGGGAAAGATCATCAAAAGTTCACTTTTTGTACTAAATAATTCGCATTTTATGTTTAAAAATTGAGATATTCCTCATTACCTGAAGCTGTTTTTTATTGCTTATACATGATCAAATACTCCTTACATAATTAAGGAGAACAAAATGGAACTTAAAAAATTGATGGAACATATTTCTATTATCCCCGATTACAGACAAGCCTGGAAAGTGGAACATAAATTATCGGATATTCTACTGTTGACTATTTGTGCCGTTATTTCTGGTGCAGAAGGCTGGGAAGATATAGAGGATTTTGGGGAAACACATCCCGACTCAACAATGCACAGTCTGGTCCTCGGACAGATCAAGACGGATGAGAAATCCAATGAGATTACAGCCATTCCTGAACTTCTTAACATGATGGATATTAAAGGAAAAATCATCACAACTGATGCGATGGGATGCCAGAAAGATATTGCAGAGAAGATACAAAAACAGGGAGGTGATTATTTATTCGCGGTAAAAGGAAACCAGGGGCGGCTAAATAAAGCCTTTGAGGAAAAATTTCCGCTGAAAGAATTAAATAATCCAGAGCATGACAGTTACGCAATTAGTGAAAAGAGTCACGGCAGAGAAGAAATCCGTCTTCATATTGTTTGCGATGTCCCTGATGAACTTATTGATTTCACGTTTGAATGGAAAGGGCTGAAGAAATTATGCGTGGCAGTCTCCTTTCGGTCAATAATAGCAGAACAAAAGAAAGAGCCCGAAATGACGGTCAGATATTATATCAGTTCTGCTGATTTAACCGCAGAGAAGTTCGCCACAGCAATCCGAAACCACTGGCACGTGGAGAATAAGCTGCACTGGCGTCTGGACGTGGTAATGAATGAAGACGACTGCAAAATAAGAAGAGGAAATGCAGCAGAATTATTTTCAGGGATACGGCACATCGCTATTAATATTTTGACGAATGATAAGGTATTCAAGGCAGGGTTAAGACGTAAGATGCGAAAAGCAGCCATGGACAGGAACTATCTGGCGTCAGTCCTTGCGGGGAGCGGGCTTTCGTAATCTTGCCCTGGGTAGGAGGCCCTCCAGGGATGTTAGTCGGTGCGGCAGTTGGAGCGGTGGTTATTGGTGGTGGTATAGTAATATACAACAATCGCGAGGCTGTTGGGGATGCGATTGAGAAAAGTATGGAGATGCGGGGTGAAGCCGAATTATTAAATGCACAAAGTCAAATGGAATTCTGGCGAGATCCCTATGGTGCTTTTTCCAGCGTGTTTGGAAATGATGATTCATCAAAAGAGAATCCAAATGTCGGGAAGGATTTGACGGATGAAGAGAAGAACTGTTTGGGCAGTGGCAGTACAGGAGGTTCGGGAGGGTGGGAGCCAGATGAGGATGGCGAAATAAGAAATACCTACAGGTCTATTAAGGATGCTCCTCAGTATCCCAGAGGGTTTAGGAATGTCCAAAATGGCACTACAAGGAATGTTGTAAAGGATCAGCAGTTATTGAAACAATTACGTAAAGTAGATTCAGGAAAATAGAGTAAAGTTTATAAAGATGGATTTGATGCGTCAGGTCGAAAAGTGTCCATTCACTATTTTGAAAGTCAGAGTGGTCGAGTATTTAATGTAAAAGTAAAACCTTATTGGAGTAATTTATAATGAGAATTGATTATAGTATTAGCAATGAACACGCAGAGAAATTTATCAGTCTTTTAGTGTTGGGTGTTTTATATTCTATTGAAAAAAAGCAATATCTATAGATGAGGCAGAAGGTTTTATATTTAAGCCATCTACGTCAAAAACATTGAATGCTGCATCGCACTCTAAAAACTTAATTGACATTATAGATTCTGGTTGTGAGCTTGAAGATATATCTAGCATCATTCCTGAAAATTTATCAGGTAATATTGATAAATTAATTAACCAGACGCTGGATTTTATTCGAGGTGCTCCTGATTTTGGCGGTGCAGTCGATAAGGAAATTATTTTAGTCAAATAAAAATATATCGTTAATATATGTTGGTGATGTTTTGTTGAGGGCTTTTTTATTGTTAGTGGTATAAATATAAGGGAGTGAGAATGAGCGGAAAACCGGCGGCGCGGCAGGGCGACATGACCCGCAAGGGACTGGATATTGTGCAGGGTTCAGCAGGGGTGCTGATAGGCGCGCCGACGGGGGTTGCCTGCTCGGTGTGTCCTAAAAAAAAGGACAGTCCAAATTATGGCAACCCGGTGAACCCGGTGCTGGGTGCAAAGGTGCTGCCGGGCGAGACGGACATTGCGCTGCCCGGCCCGCTGCCGTTCATCCTTTCCCGCGCCTACAGCAGTTACCGGACCAGGACGCCCGCGCCGGTAGGGGTGTTTGGTCCCGGCTGGAAAGCGCCCTTCGATATCCGCTTACAGATACGCGATGAAGGCCTGATACTCAACGACAGCGGCGGCAGGAGCATTCACTTTGAGCCGCTGTTTCCCGGCGAGATAAGCTACAGCCGCAGCGAGTCACTCTGGCTGGCGCGGGGCGGAGTAGCGGCGCAGCACAGTTCGCAGCCGCTAAGCGCGCTCTGGCAGGTGCTGCCGGAAGATGTTCGCCTGAGTCCGCATGTGTACCTGGCGACAAACAGCCTTCAGGGGCCGTGGTGGATACTCAGCTGGCCGGAGCGGGTGCCGGGGGCGGACGAGGTGCTGCCGCCGGAGCCGCCCGCATACCGGGTGCTGACGGGCGTGGTGGACGGCTTCGGGCGGACGCTGGCCTTTCACCGGGCGGCGGAGGGTGACGTGGCGGGCGCGGTGACGGGGGTGACGGACGGCGCGGGCCGCCGTTTTCACCTGGCGCTGACCACGCAGGCGCAGCGGGCGGAAGCCTTCCGTAAACAGCGCGCCTCTTCCTTATCTTCCCCGGCCAGTCCCCGTTCTGTTTCCTCTTCTCAGGTTTTCCCCGACACGCTGCCCGCCGGTACAGAGTACGGTGCCGATAACGGTATCCGGCTGGAGGCGGTGTGGCTGACACACGACCCGGCATACCCGGATGAACAGCCGACTGCGCCGCTGGCGCGCTACACGTACACGGCCAGCGGAGAACTGCGGGCGGTGTATGACCGCAGCGGGACGCAGGTTCGCGGGTTTACTTATGATGCGGAGCACGCCGGGCGGATGGTGGCGCACCATTATGCGGGGAGGCCGGAGAGCTGCTACCGGTATGATGATACCGGTCGGGTGACGGAGCAGGTCAACCCGGAGGGGCTGGACTACCGCTTTGAGTACGGAGAGAGCCGGGTAATCATCACGGACAGCCTGAACCGGCGGGAGGTGCTGTACACGGAAGGCGAGGGTGGCCTGAAGCGGGTGGTGAAGAAGGAGCATGCGGACGGGAGCATCACCCGCAGCGAGTATGATGAGGCGGGGAGGCTGAAGGCGCAGACGGATGCGGCGGGGCGGCGGACGGAGTACCGGCTGCATATGGCGTCGGGCGCGGTGACAGCGGTGACGGGGCCGGACGGCAGGACGGTGCGGTATGGCTATAACAGCCAGCGGCAGGTGACGTCGGTGACGTACCCGGACGGGCTTCGCAGCAGCCGGGAGTATGATGAGAAGGGAAGGCTGACGGCGGAGACCTCGCGCAGCGGTGAGACAACGCGGTACAGCTATGATGACCCGGCGAGTGAGCTGCCGACAGGGATACAGGACGCGACGGGCAGTACAAAACAGATGGCATGGAGCCGTTACGGTCAACTGCTGGCCTTCACGGACTGCTCGGGGTACACGACGCGGTATGAGTACGACCGGTACGGTCAACAAACCGCCGTTCACCGGGAAGAAGGCATCAGCACTTACAGCAGTTATAACCCGCGTGGGCAACTGGTCAGTCAGAGGGATGCGCAGGGGCGGGAGACCCGTTATGAGTACAGCGCCGCAGGCGACCTGACAGCAACGGTATCACCGGACGGTAAACGCAGCACCATCGAATATGATAAACGCGGGCGTCCGGTGAGTGTGACGGAAGGCGGTCTGACGCGCAGCATGGGGTATGACGCTGCCGGGCGCATCACTGTGCTGACCAACGAGAACGGCAGCCAGTCCACGTTCCGGTATGACCCGGTCGACAGGCTGACGGAGCAGCGCGGCTTTGATGGCAGGACGCAACGTTACCAGTATGACCTGACCGGAAAACTCACGCAGAGTGAAGATGAGGGGCTTATCACCCTCTGGCATTACGATGCGTCAGACCGTATCACCCGGCGCACGGTGAACGGCGACCCGGCGGAACAGTGGCAGTATGATGAACACGGGTGGCTAACCACCATCAGCCATACCAGTGACGGCCACCGAGTGTCGGTCCACTACGGCTATGACGATAAAGGCCGCCTGACGGGCGAACGGCAGACGGTGGAGAACCCGGAGACGGGGGAGATGCTGTGGGAGCATGAGACGGGGCATGCGTACAGCGAACAGGGGCTGGCGACCCGTCAGGAGCCGGACGGTCTGCCGCCGGTGGAGTGGCTGACGTATGGCAGCGGTTATCTTGCGGGGATGAAGCTGGGCGGAACACCGCTGGTCGAGTACACGCGGGACCGGCTGCACCGTGAGACGGTGCGCAGCTTCGGCAGCATGGCAGGCAGTAATGCAGCATATGAACTGACCAGCACATACACCCTCACAGGGCAGCTACAGAGCAGGCACCTGAACCTCCCGCAGCTTGACCGGGACTACGACTGGAACGACAACGGACAGCTAATCCGCATCAGCGGCCCGCAGGAGAGCCGGGAGTACCGTTACAGCGACACGGGAAGGCTGACGGGCGTCCACACCACGGCGGCGAACCTGGATATCGATATCCCGTATGCGACGGACCCGGCAGGAAACCGGCTGCCGGACCCGGAACTGCACCCGGACAGCACCCTCACGGCATGGCCGGATAACCGCATCGCGGAAGATGCGCACTATGTCTACCGCCACGATGAATACGGCAGGCTGGCGGAGAAGACGGACCGCATCCCGGAAGGGGTGATACGGATGCACGACGAGCGGACCCACCACTACCACTACGACAGCCAGCACCGCCTGGTGTTCTACACGCGGATACAGCATGGCGAGCCACTGGTCGAGAGCCGCTACCTCTACGACCCGCTGGGACGGCGAATGGCGAAACGGGTATGGCGGCGGGAGCGTGACCTGACGGGGTGGATGTCGCTGTCGCGTAAACCGGAGGTGACATGGTACGGGTGGGACGGTGACAGGCTGACGACGATACAGACCGGCACCACGCGTATCCAGACGGTGTACCAGCCGGGGAGCTTCACGCCGCTCCTGAGAATCGAAACAGAGAATGGCGAACAGGCGAAGGCGCGGCACCGTAGCCTGGCGGAGGTGTTGCAGGAGGACACGGGTGTGACGCTACCGGCGGAGCTGGCGGTGATGCTGGGGAGGCTGGAGCGGGAACTGCGCGCGGGAGCGGTGAGTGCGGAGAGTGAGGCATGGCTTGCGCAGTGCGGGCTGACGGCGGAACAGATGGCCGCGCAGATGGAGGCGGAATACATCCCGGAGAGGAAACTTCATCTTTACCACTGTGACCACCGTGGGCTGCCGCTGGCGCTTATCAGCCCGGAAGGGGAAACGGCGTGGCAGGGGGAGTATGACGAGTGGGGAAACCTGCTGGGCGAGGAAAGCGCGCAGCACCTTCAGCAGTCACTCCGTCTGCCGGGACAGCAGTATGATGAGGAGTCGGGGCTGTACTACAACCGCAACCGGTACTATGATCCGTTGCAGGGGAGATATATCACCCAGGACCCGATAGGGCTGAGAGGTGAATGGAATCTGTATAAATATCCATTAAACCCTGTTCGGTTTATAGATTCTTTGGGTTTAAAATTCCATGTTAACGGTGATCCAAGTGATTTTAATCAGGCTGTTGAGTATTTAAAACAAGATTCACAAATGAAAGAAACTATAGATTTTTTATCAAGCTCTGAAGAAACTATAAATATAGAGTATATTGAAGGAACCAATGTTAGATTTAATTCGAATAATATGGCGATATATTGGAATAGTAGAGCATCTTTATTTTGTTCAACTGAATTAAACTCGAAATCACAATCGCCTGCATTAGGTTTGGGACATGAGTTTGCTCATGCGCAGTATTACCTTCTTGATAAGGAAAATTTCATGGCTCTTTTAAGCCGAACAGATAAGAAATATGAGAATAAAGAAGAGGCAAGGGTTATTACAATAATTGAATCGCGTGCGGCGAAAACTTTAGGTGAGTGTACCAGAGGAGCTCATAGTGGACTGCCTTTTTATCGGGTGGATGGACCGTTGCAGACGATGAAAATAACGGGTACGCCAGAATAGTGAGGTTTTTTATGATGAAATATTTGATGGTTTTATTGTCTCTATTTTCTGGTTCGGTACTGGGGATGGGGCGAGTGAATGAATTGTGTGGAATAGATAGCGTGAAAACGATAGAGATAATTAATCTTCCATCGTATGTTACCACGTTAGTTCCGCTTAGCAAGGAAGGTCTTAATGAAATATACAGATATAAAGTGGTGGTGAATGAAATTAGCGATCTTTATGCTGGTAAGATAATTGATTTATTGCAAATGAAGTATTTCAGAAAAGAAAAATATAACAATATAAGATGGGGGGTTAGTATCATTTCGAAAGGTAATAATAAATGTGAAATTTATTTTGATGCTTTTGGTGAATGTGGAAGTGTGAATGGCATTAACGTGTGTTTTGAAAAAAATGAAATGATAGGTTGGATTAAAAAAGAAATCCCTTTGCTGTCGCAAAAAATAGGTGGGCTTTAAATGGTAGGGCAATATTCAAAGACAGTATAGGTAACTATTTGTATGGCCATGTAAGGTAAAAGAAAAGGAATAAACCATGAGCGGAAAACCGGCGGCGCGGCAGGGCGACATGACCCGCAGGGAAAGATCATCAGAAGTTCACTTTTTGTACTAAATAATTCGCATTTTATGT
>ENA-UOZI01000388-UOZI01000388.1-food-metagenome-genome-assembly--contig:-NODE-388-length-10219-cov-5.421488_pt1 | contig 10219 bp, 5 predicted proteins | sample MGYA00249871_ERZ772729 | MGnify/ENA primary metagenome ERZ772729 (study PRJEB29005, sample SAMN08379449) | food metagenome | isolation source: cheese - non spiked | study: EMG produced TPA metagenomics... | reverse complement strand
GATGCTGCGGCTATATGTGAGGCAATCAGCAGTCGCTGGAGTAATGGTGTTGTCGAAGGTCATGTAAATCGCCTGAAGATGCTGAAACGCCAGATGTATGGTCGAGCCGGATTTGAACTACTTAGGCAGAGGGTCATGAGTCCACTGGCATGAAAATCTCTACCCAGGTTGCGGAAGAGCCACTTTTCATCCGTTGTTGACATCCGGAGGTAATTGCAATATCTCCGTGAACTTCCACATCTGATTAGCGTTAGTGTTAGACATATATTCAAGCCTGTCTCTTATTTTAAGATACATCCACAGTCAGGTATTTCAAGGGGCCTGCAGTGCCTCTACTACCGACTAGTATTATTTAAATGATATTGGTTATCTGGAGATTCAGGGAGCCAGTCTAAATGTATACTGAGTAAAATCATAAAACCGACTGGACTGGTTAACAGGTCTGATTTGTTTCGATCAGTTTTCGTTAAAATTCTCCATGTTATAAATTTAATAACTTGAAAATTATTACTGCGCTAATTGACTATGTTTTTGTTGGTTTTTGTTATTATTTTCTGGTGTTTTATGTTGAATTTAGTGATAAATTTCAGGATAAATTGTTTTTATAATATCCTTTGGTGTGATGCGCTAACCTGTTTCACTAAAGCAATAGATATGTCCGCCATATTGAACATTTACAGATCATTATTCTATAATGTTCAGAATTAAGGTCGTCTCTGGTTGGATTGATCTGTTACACAGGATTCTGGTCCCGGTTGATACTGGTAATTTCCGGAAGGGCGGTAGCATGCTTATTGATGAGACATTGTTGAAGTCGGATGAAATTAAATCATGGCTACAACATTTTTGTGCGTATTACATAATTGTGACTCATATTTTATAGTATACTTGCACATCCTCCAATGCAGTCGCCTTCTTTTGCGTGCTGGGAACGTAGTGTATAAGATAAACACTCTGAATCATTATCTGACGTCAGAAGAAGGGCATTGACTGGTATGACCTGATTAATCCAAACCTTTATCTGACAGGGGCAGATAAAGAAGAGAGGTTCACATGACAACTCACATGTCATCATTCGGCAAGAAACCATTATTGACGCCTGATTGGTTCTGGGCAAGGAAGCTATATATGAGTAACTATACTCTTAGGTGTATGATAAAGAAAAAGATATCTGTTCTTTAGAATATGCATATTGAAGAGAATGCAATATGCATGGTTTATATAGATCACGCATAAAAAACAAGCATATGTAAGCATTTTCGTTTGCTTTTTTAAGCCTGCTACCGCAATGAATGCGAATGTACGTTATGAAACTAAATGCAAGAAACATATTTAAAAGCTTAAGGCTTATTATCGTTCTCTCACAGACTCTGTTTTACTTATTTAAGAATATAATTTAATTTATAGTGAGCTTATTATGAACAATCCATTAGAGGTTCTTGGGCATGTATCTTGGCTCTGGGCCAGTTCCCCACTACACAGAAACTGGCCAGTCTCTTTGTTTGCAATAAATGTATTACCTGCAATACGGGCTAACCAATATGCTTTATTAACCCGGGATAATTACCCTGTTGCATATTGTAGTTGGGCTAATTTAAGTTTAGAAAATGAAATTAAATATCTTAATGATGTTACCTCATTAGTCGCAGAAGACTGGACTTCAGGTGATCGTAAATGGTTCATTGACTGGATTGCTCCTTTCGGGGATAACGGTGCCCTGTACAAATATATGCGAAAAAAATTCCCTGATGAACTATTCAGAGCCATCAGGGTGGATCCCAAAACTCATGTTGGTAAAGTATCAGAATTTCATGGAGGTAAAATTGATAAACAGTTAGCGAATAAGATTTTTAAACAATATCACCACGAGTTAATAACTGAAGTAAAAAACAAGTCAGATTTCAATTTTTTCATTAACAGGTTAAGAGGTAATTAAATGCCAACAATAACCACTGCACAAATTAAAAGCACACTGCAGTCTGCAAAGCAATCCGCTGCAAATAAATTGCATTCAGCAGGACAAAGCACGAAAGATGCATTAAAAAAAGCAGCAGAGCAAACCCGCAATGCGGGAAACAGACTTATTTTACTTATCCCTAAAGATTATAAAGGACAGGGTTCAAGCCTTAATGACCTTGTCAGGACGGCAGATGAACTGGGAATTGAAGTCCAGTATGATGAAAAGAATGGCACGGCGATTACTAAACAGGTATTCGGCACAGCAGAGAAACTCATTGGCCTCACCGAACGGGGAGTGACTATCTTTGCACCACAATTAGACAAATTACTGCAAAAGTATCAAAAAGCGGGTAATAAATTAGGCGGCAGTGCTGAAAATATAGGTGATAACTTAGGAAAGGCAGGCAGTGTACTGTCAACGTTTCAAAATTTTCTGGGTACTGCACTTTCCTCAATGAAAATAGACGAACTGATAAAGAAACAAAAATCTGGTAGCAATGTCAGTTCTTCTGAACTGGCAAAAGCGAGTATTGAGCTAATCAACCAACTCGTGGACACAGCTGCCAGCCTTAATAATAATGTTAACTCATTTTCTCAACAACTCAATAAGCTGGGAAGTGTATTATCCAATACAAAGCACCTGAACGGTGTTGGTAATAAGTTACAGAATTTACCTAACCTTGATAATATTGGTGCAGGGTTAGATACTGTATCGGGTATTTTATCTGCGATTTCAGCAAGCTTCATTCTGAGCAATGCAGATGCAGATACCAGAACTAAAGCTGCAGCAGGTGTTGAATTAACAACGAAAGTACTGGGTAATGTTGGAAAAGGTATTTCTCAATATATTATCGCACAGCGCGCTGCACAGGGGTTATCTACATCTGCTGCTGCTGCCGGTTTAATTGCTTCTGTAGTGACATTAGCAATTAGTCCCCTCTCATTCCTGTCCATTGCCGATAAGTTTAAACGTGCAAATAAAATAGAGGAGTATTCACAACGATTCAAAAAACTTGGATACGATGGTGACAGTTTACTTGCTGCTTTCCACAAAGAAACAGGAGCTATTGATGCATCATTAACAACGATAAGCACTGTACTGGCTTCAGTATCGTCAGGTATCAGTGCTGCTGCAACGACATCTCTGGTTGGTGCACCGGTAAGCGCGCTGGTAGGGGCTGTTACGGGGATAATTTCAGGCATCCTTGAGGCTTCAAAACAGGCAATGTTTGAACATGTCGCCAGTAAAATGGCCGATGTTATTGCTGAATGGGAGAAAAAACACGGCAAAAATTACTTTGAAAATGGATATGATGCCCGCCATGCTGCATTTTTAGAAGATAACTTTAAAATATTATCTCAGTATAATAAAGAGTATTCTGTTGAAAGATCAGTCCTCATTACCCAGCAACATTGGGATACGCTGATAGGTGAGTTAGCTGGTGTCACCAGAAATGGAGACAAAACACTCAGTGGTAAAAGTTATATTGACTATTATGAAGAAGGAAAACGTCTGGAGAAAAAGCCGGATGAATTCCAGAAGCAAGTCTTTGACCCATTGAAAGGAAATATTGACCTTTCTGACAGCAAATCTTCTACGTTATTGAAATTTGTTACACCATTGTTAACTCCCGGTGAGGAAATTCGTGAAAGGAGGCAGTCCGGAAAATATGAATATATTACCGAGTTATTAGTCAAGGGTGTTGATAAATGGACGGTGAAGGGGGTTCAGGATAAGGGGTCTGTATATGATTACTCTAACCTGATTCAGCATGCATCAGTCGGTAATAACCAGTATCGGGAAATTCGTATTGAGTCACACCTGGGAGACGGGGATGATAAGGTCTTTTTAGCTGCCGGCTCAGCCAATATCTACGCAGGAAAGGGGCATGATGTTGTTTACTATGATAAAACAGATACCGGTTATCTGACCATTGATGGTACAAAAGCAACTGAAGCCGGTAATTACACGGTAACACGTGTACTTGGTGGCGATGTTAAGGTTTTACAGGAAGTTGTGAAGGAGCAGGAGGTTTCAGTTGGTAAAAGGACTGAAAAAACACAATATCGAAGCTATGAATTCACTCATATTAATGGCACAGACTTAACCGAGACAGATAACTTATACTCCGTGGAGGAGCTCATCGGAACCAACCGTGCTGATAAGTTTTTTGGCAGCAAATTTACAGATATCTTCCATGGCGCGGATGGTGATGACCATATAGAAGGAAATGATGGGAATGACCGCTTATATGGTGATAAAGGTAATGACACGCTGAGGGGCGGAAACGGGGATGACCAACTCTATGGCGGTGATGGCAACGATAAGTTAATTGGGGGAGCAGGTAATAATTACCTGAACGGCGGAGATGGCGATGATGAGCTTCAGGTTCAGGGAAATTCTCTTGCAAAAAACGTATTATCCGGTGGAAAAGGTAATGACAAGCTGTACGGCAGTGAGGGGGCAGATCTGCTTGATGGTGGAGAGGGGAATGATCTCCTGAAAGGCGGATATGGTAATGATATTTATCGTTATCTGTCAGGATATGGCCATCATATTATTGACGATGATGGGGGGAAAGAGGATAAACTCAGTTTGGCTGATATTGATTTCCGGGATGTGGCCTTCAGGCGAGAAGGTAATGACCTCATCATGTATAAAGCTGAAGGTAATGTTCTTTCCATTGGTCGTAAAAATGGTATTACATTCAGGAACTGGTTTGAAAAAGAGTCAGGTGATATCTCTAATCACCAGATAGAGCAGATTGTTGATAAAGGTGGCCGGGTAATCACACCTGATTCTCTTAAAAAGGCACTTGAGTATCAACAGAGTAATAATAAGGCAAGTTATGTGTATGGGAATGATGCATTAGCCTATGGAAGTCAGGATAATCTTAATCCATTAATTAATGAAATCAGCAAAATCATTTCAGCTGCAGGTAACTTCGATGTTAAGGAGGAAAGATCTGCCGCTTCTTTATTGCAGTTGTCCGGTAATGCCAGTGATTTTTCATATGGACGGAACTCGATAACTTTGACAGCATCAGCATAATTTATTAATTTAAATGATAGCAATCTTACTGGGCTGTACCACATAAGATTGCTATTTTTTTGGAGTCATAATGGATTCTTGTCATAAAATTGATTATGGTTTATACGCCCTGGAGATTTTAGCCCAATACCATAACGTCTCTGTTAACACGAAAGAAATTAAACATAGATTTGATACAGACGGGACGCGTCTGGGATTAAGGTCATGGTTGCTTGCTGCGAAATCTTTAGAACTAAAGGTAAAACAGGTAAAAAAAACAATTGACCGATTAAACTTTATTTCTCTGCCCGCATTAGTCTGGAGAGAGGATGGACGTCATTTTATTCTGACTAAAGTCAGTAAAGAAGCAAACAGATATCTTATTTTTGATCTGGAGCAGCGAAATCCCCGTGTTCTCGAACAGTCTGAGTTTGAGGCGTTATATCAGGGGCATATTATTCTTATTGCTTCCCGTTCTTCTGTTACCGGGAAACTGGCAAGATTTGACTTTACCTGGTTTATTCCTGCCATTATCAAATACAGGAAAATATTTATTGAAACCCTTGTTGTATCTGTTTTTTTACAATTATTTGCATTAATAACCCCCCTTTTTTTTCAGGTGGTTATGGACAAAGTATTAGTACACAGGGGGTTTTCAACCCTTAATGTTATTACTGTCGCATTATCTGTTGTGGTGGTGTTTGAGATTATACTCAGCGGTTTAAGAACTTACATTTTTGCACATAGTACAAGTCGGATTGATGTTGAGTTGGGTGCCAAACTCTTCCGGCATTTACTGGCGCTACCGATCTCTTATTTTGAGAGTCGTCGTGTTGGTGATACTGTTGCGAGGGTAAGAGAATTAGACCAGATCCGTAATTTTCTGACAGGACAGGCATTAACATCTGTTCTGGACTTATTATTTTCATTCATATTTTTTGCGGTAATGTGGTATTACAGCCCAAAGCTTACTCTGGTGATCTTATTTTCGCTGCCTTGTTATGCTGCATGGTCTGTTTTTATTAGCCCCATTTTGCGACGTCGCCTTGATGATAAGTTTTCACGGAATGCGGATAATCAATCTTTCCTGGTGGAATCAGTAACGGCGATTAACACTATAAAAGCTATGGCAGTCTCACCTCAGATGACGAACATATGGGACAAACAATTGGCAGGATATGTTGCTGCAGGCTTTAAAGTGACAGTATTAGCAACCATTGGTCAACAAGGAATACAGTTAATACAAAAGACTGTTATGATCATCAACCTGTGGTTGGGAGCACACCTGGTTATTTCCGGGGATTTAAGTATTGGTCAGTTAATTGCTTTTAATATGCTTGCTGGTCAGATTGTTGCACCGGTTATTCGCCTTGCACAAATCTGGCAGGATTTCCAGCAGGTTGGTATATCAGTTACCCGCCTTGGTGATGTGCTTAACTCTCCAACTGAAAGTTATCATGGGAAACTGGCATTACCGGAAATTAATGGTGATATCACTTTTCGTAATATCCGGTTTCGCTATAAGCCTGACTCTCCGGTTATTTTAGATAATATCAATCTCAGTATTAAGCAGGGGGAGGTTATTGGTATTGTCGGACGTTCTGGTTCAGGAAAAAGCACATTAACTAAATTAATCCAACGTTTTTATATTCCTGAAAATGGCCAGGTATTAATTGATGGACATGATCTTGCGTTGGCCGATCCTAACTGGTTACGTCGTCAGGTGGGGGTTGTGTTGCAGGACAATGTGCTGCTTAATCGCAGTATTATTGATAATATTTCACTGGCTAATCCTGGCATGTCCGTCGAAAAAGTTATTTATGCAGCGAAATTAGCAGGTGCTCATGATTTTATTTCTGAATTGCGTGAGGGGTATAACACCATTGTCGGGGAACAGGGGGCAGGATTATCTGGAGGTCAACGTCAACGCATCGCAATTGCAAGGGCGCTGGTGAACAACCCTAAAATACTCATTTTTGATGAAGCAACCAGTGCTCTGGATTATGAGTCGGAGCATGTCATCATGCGCAATATGCACAAAATATGTAAGGGCAGAACGGTTATAATCATTGCTCATCGTCTGTCTACAGTAAAAAATGCAGACCGCATTATTGTCATGGAAAAAGGGAAAATTGTTGAACAGGGTAAACATAAGGAGCTGCTTTCTGAACCGGAAAGTTTATACAGTTACTTATATCAGTTACAGTCAGACTAACAGAAAGAACAGAAGAATATGAAAACATGGTTAATGGGGTTCAGCGAGTTCCTGTTGCGCTATAAACTTGTCTGGAGTGAAACATGGAAAATCCGGAAGCAATTAGATACTCCGGTACGTGAAAAGGACGAAAATGAATTCTTACCCGCTCATCTGGAATTGATTGAAACGCCGGTATCCAGACGGCCGCGTCTGGTTGCTTATTTTATTATGGGGTTTCTGGTTATTGCTTTCATTTTATCTGTTTTAGGTCAGGTGGAAATTGTTGCCACTGCAAATGGGAAATTAACACTCAGTGGGCGTAGCAAAGAAATTAAACCTATTGAAAACTCGATAGTTAAAGAAATTATCGTAAAAGAAGGAGAGTCAGTCCGGAAAGGGGATGTGTTATTAAAGCTTACAGCACTGGGAGCTGAAGCTGATACGTTAAAAACACAGTCATCACTGTTACAGGCCAGGCTGGAACAAACTCGGTATCAAATTCTGAGCAGGTCAATTGAATTAAATAAACTTCCTGAACTGAAACTTCCTGATGAGCCTTATTTTCAGAATGTATCTGAAGAGGAAGTACTGCGTTTAACTTCTTTGATAAAAGAACAGTTTTCCACATGGCAAAATCAGAAGTATCAAAAAGAACTGAATCTGGATAAGAAAAGAGCAGAGCGATTAACAATACTTGCCCGTATAAACCGTTATGAAAATTTATCGAGAGTTGAAAAAAGCCGTCTGGATGATTTCAGGAGTTTATTGCATAAACAGGCAATTGCAAAACATGCTGTACTTGAGCAGGAGAATAAATATGTCGAGGCAGCAAATGAATTACGGGTTTATAAATCGCAACTGGAGCAAATTGAGAGTGAGATATTATCTGCAAAAGAAGAATATCAGCTTGTCACGCAACTTTTTAAAAATGAAATTTTAGATAAGCTAAGACAAACAACAGACAGCATTGAGTTATTAACTCTGGAGTTAGAGAAAAATGAAGAGCGTCAACAGGCTTCAGTAATCAGGGCACCTGTTTCGGGAAAAGTTCAGCAACTGAAGGTTCATACTGAAGGTGGGGTTGTTACAACCGCGGAAACACTGATGGTCATCGTTCCGGAAGATGACAAGCTGGAGGTTACTGCTCTGGTACAAAATAAAGATATTGGTTTTATTAACGTCGGGCAGAATGCCATCATTAAAGTGGAGGCCTTTCCTTACACCCGATATGGTTATCTGGTGGGTAAGGTGAAAAATATAAATTTAGATGCAATAGAAGACCAGAAACTGGGACTCGTTTTTAATGTCATTGTTTCTGTTGAAGAGAATAATTTGTCAACCGGGAATAAGCACATTCCATTAAGCTCGGGTATGGCTGTCACCGCAGAAATAAAGACAGGAATGCGAAGCGTAATTAGTTATCTTCTTAGTCCTCTGGAAGAGTCTGTAACAGAAAGTTTACATGAGCGTTAAGTCTCAGAGCCCCGGTATCCGGCTCATATCTTCTCCGGTCATGTGAGAGTGCACTGTTTTGTGGCAAACCGGTACTGTCCCGCAGATGCGGGGAATGGTATTATGTATGAGGTATATGTGACATTTTGCCTGAAATTAAAACAGGTAATGACCTCCTTTGGGGCCTATATATCATCCCATATCTGACAACCTTTTAAGTTACATGTGTTAATAACGCGAACCAATATAAATTATACTGGTTTTCTTGCGCTGATTTTCCACTTTTATTGATACTACGGTGTTACTCTTGGTCAGGTAGATTGATTTACAGAAACTGTGACTTGGCTTTGTCTTATCTGCCACATCAGAATGTTATTCTCTGAGGCTTTTCTGAGAATTATTTCTGCTATTTTCCCGGGGTATTGCATCGTGGTCTGGGGAGAGGAATGAACAATGTTTTTTTGCGGAAAAGTCCTGATGGGTAAGGATGTCCTGTGCGCGCCCATTTACCGTATTGAGTGGTTGTTTGAGACAGTCTCTTCCGTCTGTTTGTCTTTTTCCAGTGGTAAGGACTCACTTCCCCTGATTACGGTAAACCGTGTCTCTTAGTTTCAGCCGGAATGGATATGCCCACCTCAGAACAATACAGGTGCACAAGTGAAAAGAGTCCTGAATTCAAACGCGAATCCGCTCAACTGGTTGTTGCCCAGAGCTACACAGTGGCTGATGCCGCCAAAGCTATGGATGTCGGCCTTTCCACGATGACAAGATGGGGCAAACAACTGCGAGATGAGCGTCAGAGAAAAACACCAAAAGCCTCCTCGATAACTCCGGAACAAATCGAAATACGTGAGTAAAAGAAGAAACTACAACTAATTGAAATGGAGAGCGGAATATTAAAAAGATACCGCGACCTTGATATCAGAGTCCCTGAACAGATCCCGATAATAGGGAAACTCAGAGCGCATTATCCGGTGGTCACACATCAGCCAGATGTTCGGGGCCCATCGCAGCACTACAGATACTGGAAAAACCGTCCAGAAAAACCAGAGGGCAGACGGGCTGTATTACGCCGTCAGGAACTTGAGCTACATGGAATCAGCCACGCTTCGGCCGGAACAAGAAGTATCGCCACAATGGCAACCCGGAGGGGCTACCAGACGGGACGCTGGCTTGCTGGCAGGCTCATGAAAGAGCTGGGGCTGGTCAGTTGTCAGCAGCCGACTCACTGGTATAAACGTGTTGGTCATGAACATGTTGCTATCCCTAACTATCTTGAACGGCAGTTCGCCGTGACTGACACAAATCAGCTCTGGTGCAGTGATGTGACCTATAGTGTGCCCAGAGTTCAGGGTAAGCAGGGACGCCCAAATGAACCACTAGTCTGTCTGGAATATTGAACAGGTAACTCACAATGAGAAACCTAACAAGCCCACCGGCTGTGACGGTGGTGAACCTGAGCTGCAGTGACCTGTAGCATGCCTGCAGGGTGATGTAACCCTGCTGACAACGGGGATTGAGGCGAGATCACTAAGCCGAGATGATCCTCAAGGTTAAGTGCTGAAAGGCTGAAGAACATG
>ENA-UOZI01000384-UOZI01000384.1-food-metagenome-genome-assembly--contig:-NODE-384-length-10248-cov-6.754930_pt1 | contig 10248 bp, 7 predicted proteins | sample MGYA00249871_ERZ772729 | MGnify/ENA primary metagenome ERZ772729 (study PRJEB29005, sample SAMN08379449) | food metagenome | isolation source: cheese - non spiked | study: EMG produced TPA metagenomics... | reverse complement strand
GGTGTTTATCGGGATTCAGTTGCCGGAGGATGAGATTCGGGCGGCGTTTGCGGGGTTGAGGAAGTAATCGTGAAAGGTTGAGTGTAAAGCAGCTCAATGCCCCATTTAGCAGTGAGGGGGGAAACAGAACGACGTGCTCCCCTCCGCTAAGTTTTATTGCGCGTGAATACCTGGATCTGGCAAAAAATTGCCGCGTTTGGCGTCAGACCATGCTTCGCTACCAGAAGCAGGAATGTCGCTGTAATCAATGTCTTCGTCGGATTTATTAACCAAAGCCATGAGTTCAGCTTCTTGCTGCACATCAAGTGTGTAGAGTGTGCCCCGTTTATGTTTAACCATGCTCATTTATGACCAGAACCTTTACGATTTAATTATAAAGATGACTTATTTCAGCCATCCAGGCACGTTATATTCTGAGACATTCTCAATGGAATATGCATCTCTCCTGTCAGAACCTTTCTTACACTTCAACTCATTGAACCCCCATTTACCCTCTCTATTGGAATAAAATACAGTATATTTATCGGTATTAAACCCGAAATATCTTTCATCCGGACGTGAAATATTCAACTCTCCACATTTAACCTGACTGCGCCATTCAAAATCTATGGTGCTTTTTAAAACGTAGTACGAAATATTCTCTACATTTTTTGAAGCAAAAACTACTAAAATAGTAGATGCTATAAATGCTCCGGCAAGTATAAATAACCTATACACACTTAATTTAGTCCCCAGAGTTAAAAAAGCAAAATAGATAATAAGTTGCATCAACATGAAGAAAATTAACAAAAAAGCCATCCCTTTCCAGAAATACTCAACCCATGGTGATAGTGTGATATTTAGATTACTCAAACTTAAAAATAAACTGGAAGAAAAACTACTTGAGAATAAATATATAATTGGTATGACAGCTAAAGTCATAGACCTAATAATCATTAATTTTTTATTATTTTTAAATTCCAACTCAAATATAATAAAAACACCTCCCAGAAAAACAAATACTGAAAAAGCACTAAAAACGGATACAGAGACACTGACTTGAAAAATATTAATTGAAAGCACAAAAAACAAAAATATAAACCATGCAATAAGCGAACACCAGGCAGCACAACTATTCAAACTGTTTTTATTACTGAACTTGACAAAATACCCCATATATTCTGTAATGCGATTTTCTTCCACTAATGCATAAAGAAGAATACCAACAAAGCACAGAGATAAAACAATATCTTTCCACAGATATTTATAAGGGAGAAGTATAAAACCAAGGAGTAGATAAATTAGCAGAATGACATCTAATGCCTTAGTACAAAAATATTGTTTCACTCCTTGCAAGAACCGAACATTCTCCATATGAATCCTTATCCTACTATTGATGAAACTCAAGAATACCTTTAAAACAGTGACTTAACGCTGATAATACTCTTTGAACAGATGAATTCATCTATTTTTCTGTGTAGAATTTGCGCATCGCATTTAGATGAGAACACCCCATGGCGGAACTGAACCTAAGTAACCTGACGGAAGCAGACATCATTACCAAATGCGTTATGCCAGCCATTCTCAATGCAGGCTGGGACAACACAACGCAAATCAGACAGGAGGTCAAACTCCGGGACGGTAAAGTCATCGTACGTGGTAAAGTTGCGGCACGCAGAACGGTAAAATCTGCTGACATCGTGCTGTATCACAAACCAGGCATTCCCTTAGCCGTGATTGAAGCAAAAGCCAACAAACATGAAATTGGCAAAGGGATGCAACAGGGCATTGAATATGCGCGCCTGCTGGACGTTCCTTTTGTTTTTGCCACCAACGGTGATGGCTTTATCTTCCGCGATGCCACGGCAGCCGAAGGTGAATGCCTTGAAAAGCAAATAACGCTGGATGACTTCCCCTCCCCCGCTGAACTCTGGCAAAAATTCTGCCTCTGGAAAGGATACACACAAGCTCAGCTTCCGGTGATTACTCAGGATTATTACGACGATGGCAGCGGTAAATCGCCACGTTATTACCAGCTTCAGGCAATCAACAAAACCATTGAAGCCGTCTCCAACGGGCAAAACCGCGTTCTGCTGGTCATGGCGACCGGAACAGGGAAAACCTATACCGCATTCCAGATCATCTGGCGCCTGTGGAAATCAAAAAATAAAAAACGCATTTTGTTCCTTGCCGATCGCAACATTCTGGTCGACCAAACCAAAAATAATGATTTCCAGCCATTTGGTACGGCAATGACCAAAGTCAGCGGACGCACCATTGATCCCGCTTATGAAATTCACCTCGCGCTCTATCAGGCTATAACTGGCCCGGAGGAAGACCAAAAAGCGTTTAAACAAGTCGCACCAGATTTCTTCGATCTGATCGTGATCGACGAATGCCATCGCGGCAGCGCATCCGAAGACAGCGCCTGGCGAGAGATCCTTGATTATTTCAGTTCCGCCACCCAAATTGGCTTAACCGCCACGCCAAAAGAGACGCATGAAGTCTCCAGCACGGATTACTTCGGCGATCCGGTTTACGTCTACTCGCTAAAAGAAGGGATCGAAGACGGCTTCCTCGCCCCTTATAAAGTTGTCCGTGTTGATATTGATGTTGATCTGCAAGGCTGGCGCCCAACCAAAGGGCAAACTGACTTAAACGGCGAAGTGATCGACGATCGTATCTATAACCAGAAAGATTTCGATCGCACGATGGTAATCGACGAACGCACAGAACTGGTTGCCAGAACCATTACCGACTACCTCAAGCGCACCAATCCGATGGATAAAACCATCGTCTTCTGTAACGACATCGATCATGCAGAACGTATGCGCCGCGCCCTGGTTAATCTCAACCCGGAGCAGGTGAAAAAGAACGACAAATACGTCATGAAAATCACCGGCGATGATGAAATTGGCAAAGCTCAGTTGGATAACTTCATCAACCCGAAAAAACCGTACCCGGTTATCGCGACCACTTCAGAGCTGATGACCACCGGTGTGGATGCTAAAACCTGCAAACTGGTAGTACTGGACCAGAACATCCAGTCGATGACCAAATTCAAGCAGATTATCGGTCGTGGTACACGCATCGACGAACGTTACGGCAAACTCTGGTTTACCATCCTCGACTTTAAAAAAGCCACCGAACTGTTTGCCGATGAGCGTTTCGATGGCATTCCCGAAAAAGTCATGGATACCACACCAGAGGATATCGCCGATCCAGACTCTGATTTTGAAGAGAAACTCGAAGAAATCAGCGAACATGACGACGAACAGGTAACAGGCGTTGATGAACCGCCTGCGCCACCATACCAGGTTACCGATACCGATGATGTCGGCCCACTTCCGGAAGAAGACGAGAAGAAAATCCGCAAGTTTCACGTCAACGGTGTAGCGGTGGGCGTTATTGCGCAGCGTGTTCAGTATTACGACGCCGACGGTAAACTGGTTACCGAATCCTTTAAAGATTACACCCGCAAAACACTGCTCAAAGAATATGCCTCGCTGGATGACTTTACCCGCAAGTGGCAGGACGCCGATCGCAAAGAAGCGATCATTCACGAGCTGGAGCAACAGGGGATCATCTGGGAAGTACTGGCAGAAGAAGTCGGTAAAGATCTCGACCCATTCGACATGCTTTGCCACGTAGTGTATGGTCAGCCGCCGTTAACCCGCAAAGAGCGCGCCGAGAACGTGCGCAAGCGGAACTACTTCACAAAATACTCTGAAGCAGCGCAAGCCGTGCTCGATAATCTGCTGGATAAATACGCCGATGCGGGCGTACAGGAGATCGAAAGTATTCAGGTGCTGAAACTTAAGCCATTCGACAGCATGGGCACCTTACCGGAGATTATTAAAACCGGATTTGGCGACCGTAACGGGTATAATCAGGCGCTCAGCGAGCTGGAAAACGAAATCTACCAATTACCGCCCCGCTCTGCTTAACAACTCTCTTTTGCGCCTTCTGCAACCATCATGTTGCAGAAGGCCTTGTTTTTCATGGAATACAACATGTCTATCAGTTCAGTAATCAAATCATTACAAGATATTATGCGCAAAGATGCCGGTGTGGATGGCGATGCGCAGCGTCTCGGTCAGCTCTCCTGGCTGCTATTTTTGAAAATCTTCGATGCCCAGGAAGAGGCGCTGGAACTGGAGCAGGATAACTATCAATATCCGATCCCACAGCGTTATTTGTGGCGCAGTTGGGCCGCCAACGCGCAGGGCATTACCGGTGATTCCCTGCTGGAATTCGTTAATGATGATCTGTTCCCGGCGTTGAAAAACCTCACTGCGCCTATCGATAAAAACCCACGCGGCTACGTGGTGAAGCAGGCGTTCAGCGATGCCTATAACTATATGAAAAACGGTACGCTACTGCGTCAGGTGATCAACAAGCTGAACGAAATTGACTTTACCAGCGCCAGCGAACGCCATCTGTTTGGTGATATTTACGAACAGATCCTTAAAGATCTGCAATCTGCGGGCAATGCTGGCGAATTCTATACTCCACGCGCCGTCACTCGCTTTATGGTGGATCGCGTTGATCCGAAACTCGGCGAATCCATTATGGACCCGGCCTGCGGTACGGGCGGTTTTCTTGCCTGCGCGTTCGATCATGTAAAGAACAAATACGTGAAGAGCGTCGCCGATCATCAGACGCTGCAACAACAGATCCACGGTGTCGAGAAAAAACAGCTTCCGCACCTGCTGGCGACCACCAATATGCTGCTACACGGCATCGAAGTACCGGTACAAATTCGTCACGACAACACCCTGAACAAACCGCTTTCCTCCTGGGATGAGCAACTGGATGTCATTGTTACCAACCCGCCGTTTGGTGGAACGGAAGAAGACGGTATTGAGAAGAACTTTCCGGCAGAGATGCAAACCCGCGAAACGGCGGATCTGTTCCTGCAACTGATTGTGGAAGTACTGGCGAAAAACGGTCGCGCGGCGGTGGTATTGCCGGATGGCACGCTATTTGGCGAAGGCGTTAAAACCAAAATCAAAAAGCTACTTACCGAAGAGTGCAACCTGCATACTATCGTGCGTTTACCGAATGGGGTGTTTAACCCCTATACCGGCATTAAAACCAACCTGTTGTTCTTTACCAAAGGTCAGCCAACCAAAGAGATTTGGTTCTATGAGCATCCGTATCCGGCGGGCGTGAAAAACTACAGCAAAACCAAGCCGATGAAGTTTGAAGAGTTTCAGGCGGAGATTGACTGGTGGGGTAACGAGGCCGATGGTTTTGCCAGCCGCGTCGAGAATGAGCAGGCATGGAAAGTCAGCATTGATGACGTGATTGCGCGTAACTTCAATCTGGATATTAAAAACCCACATCAGGCGGAAACCGTCAGCCATGATCCGGACGAGCTGTTAGCGCAGTATGCAAAACAGCAGGCGGAGATCCAGACGCTGCGTAATCAACTGCGCGATATTCTTGGCGCTGCGCTGTCTGGCAAGGAGGTTAACTAATGAGTGTGGAAAAGCTGATCGTTGATCATATGGAAACCTGGACCTCGGCGTTGCAAACCCGTTCCACCGCCGGGCGCGGCAGTTCCGGAAAAATTGATTTATATGGCATTAAGAAATTACGTGAGCTGATTCTGGAACTGGCTGTGCGCGGTAAACTGGTGCCGCAGGACCCGAACGATGAACCGGCGTCGGAGCTGCTGAAGCGTATTGCGGCGGAAAAAGCGGAGCTGGTGAAGCAAGGTAAAATTAAAAAGCAAAAAACGGTGCCGGAAATTAGCGAGGAGGAGAAGCCGTTTGAAATTCCGGAAGGGTGGGAGTGGAGTTACCTCTCAGATATTGGCATACTTGCTGGAGGAGGAACTCCAAAGTCCGATAATCCGCAATTTTGGGCCAAAAATGGTATTAAGTGGATTACTCCAGCAGACCTCTACGGACTCAAAGGGAAGTACATTACATCTGGAGCCCGTGATATTTCACCCGCAGGACTGTCAAACTCATCAGCCCGGTTGATGCCAAAGGGGAGTGTGCTTTTCTCTAGCCGAGCACCAATTGGATATGTCGCTATAGCAGATGCAGAACTGTCAACAAACCAGGGTTTTAAATCTTGTGTTCCATATATCAAAGAAAGTGCAGAATATATATATTACTTTCTACTGGCATCTGCAAAAAAAATAGATGCAGAGGCAAGTGGGACTACATTTAAAGAAGTCTCTGGGGCAATTGTTTCGAAAATATTATTACCTTTACCGCCATTGAGTGAACAACTAAAAATCGTCTCAAGGGCAAATGAACTTATGTCCCTATGCGACCAACTGGAACAGCAATCCCTGACAAGTCTGGACGCACATCAGCAACTGGTTGAAACCCTGTTGGGAACACTTACAGACAGCCAAAACGCCGAGGAACTGGCTGAAAACTGGACGCGTATTAGCGAGCATTTCGACACACTATTTACCACCGAAGCCAGCGTGGATGCGTTAAAACAGACCATTCTGCAACTGGCCGTAATGGGTAAACTTGTGCCGCAGGATCCGAATGACGAACCAGCCTCCGAACTGCTCAAACGTATTGCGCAGGAAAAAGCTCAACTGGTGAAAGAAGGGAAAATAAAAAAACAAAAATCGTTGCCACCGATTAGCGATGAGGAAAAACCGTTTGAACTTCCGGAAGGGTGGGAGTGGAGTTACCTATCAGATATTGGCATACTTGCTAGAGGAAGATCTAAACATAGACCTCGTAACGATCCCACTCTTTATGCTGATGGCACAATCCCATTAGTACAAACAGGTGATGTTGCAAGATCTAATGGATGTATAAATACATATTCCGCGCTATATAATCAACTAGGATTAAGTCAAAGTAAATTATGGAATAAAGGTACTCTTTGTATTACGATTGCTGCAAATATTGCAGACTCTGGTATTTTAAACTTTGATGCTTGTTTTCCCGATAGTGTAGTTGGCTTTACTCCATATGAAAATGAAATACCTGTTCTTTATTTTCATTATTTCATGATGACAATAAAATCCACTCTGGAAAAATTCGCCCCATCAACTGCGCAAAAAAACATCAACATTGATATATTAAGTCAATTGTTTTTCCCATGTCCACCATTAGAAGAATTCCATCGTATTGTTGATAAAGTTCAAAACTTATTATCAGTTTGCGATGTTCTAAGAGCCTACATTCAATCCGCCCAGCAAACCCAACTGCACCTTGCAGACGCACTCACTGACGCGGCTATAAACTAATTTTCTCGCCCTCATAAAACCAATAAAGCGGCTCAATAGCCGCTTTATTCACATCACCAAAAATTATATTTCACGCTAATTTTCATCTTATTTTCATTAATTTTTAGCTGGACTTTCCCTGTATTTACTGATGATATGTCCAGGTATTTAGCGCGGTGCGGATGTGCGCCAACACACCCGCACCACTCATCACAATCACTATTTTCAAGGAATAGCAGTTATGACTGACACGCATTTTATTGCACAACCGTTCGAAGCAGAAGTCTCCCCGGCAAATAACCGTCAATTAACCGTGAGTTATGCGAGCCGCTACCCGGATTACAGCCGTATTCCCGCCATCACCCTGAAAGGTCAGTGGCTGGAAGCCGCCGGTTTTGCCACCGGCACGGCGGTAGATGTCAAAGTGATGGAAGGCTGTATTGTCCTCACCGCCCAACCACCCGCCGCCGAAGAGAGCGAACTGATGCAGTCGCTGCGCCAGGTATGCAAACTGTCGGCACGTAAACAAAAGCAGGTGCAGGATTTTATTGGGGTGATTGCCGGTAAACAGAAAGTCGCCTGATAAATTGACCCGGTAGCGCCAGTGCTACCGGGTATTATTCGCCACGTTATACCAACGCGCTCTCCATCTGTTTTTCAAATGCCTGACGAATTAATCCCATAATGTAAGGAAGTTGTGCGAGGTCGCTGAAACCAATTTCCACATCACCATTACCCCAGCGCCCAACATTTGTCACATCTTTGGCAATACCTTTCGGATCGACCAGTTCATGAAACTGCATATTAAGCGACAACCGCAGTCGGCTTTTTTGCGGTACAACATCAACAAAATTCGTTTCAGCTTTAAACGCAATATAGAGCTTTAAAACTTCCTGTGTGATCCCTGCGTCCAGGCGCATAACTTCATCGCGAAGATGATCGAATAACACCCGGCTATGCGAACCATCAGCAAGAAAAGGATAATCACTCAGGCTGTAACTGGTTTTGTTCTCCGGCTGCGCCCGATAAACAGCTAAAACCTCTTCAGGAAGAGCAGGCGCTTGCCAGACCTGAACCGCGAGATCGGCCAGACGATCTGCACGGGCGCGAATGGCTGCTTCATCCCATTTTTCGCACTGTCCAAGACCGATATTCAAATAGAGCGGGCTATGTTTAAAGCCGTCTTCAATATCGCGTTTTTCCGCGAAAGGTCTGTCACTGTAGCGGGAGTTATAGCGCGTTAAAGTGAGATTCCCCAACGTATGTAACAGTTCTTTATGCACACGCTGCCAGTCGCTTCCCAGCTCTTCACGCCATTTAGCCGACAGATTTTCGTTCTGCGGCATAATGTGCTCAATCGTAAACTCTTCCACGCGCTCTCTGCGTTTATCGTTTTCCAGTCGTCGTAACCAGTAGCTGCGACTACGGAAATTATAGAGATCACGAACTTTTAATTCCCGTTTAAATTCATCATCGTTGGGGAAACGACGATATGAAGGCAGGTTCATAAAATGTACCTGAATACTTTCCAGATATTTTTCTTTATTAATGACCTTATAAAAAGTGGCAAACGTCTTGTTAAGAGAATTCGTCGGAATCGCACATACTGCACGGCGGAAAACATAAGATTCAATTAAACGAATTATGCTCAGGAAATCTTCGTGAGACAAATCGTCATTTTTATAGTCATGATAAAGCGCCAGTAAGAAAGGATACGCCACATCAACCTTTAACTCGCGCAAATCCTGAAAAGCCGTAGCAAGCGATTTGTCACTTTCTTTTCCCAATGCCATTGCACAGTAATACTCCGCGTAGATATGAATATCTTCAACCAGCCGATCTACGCCTTTTTCAGCAACACTCTGGCTGCGGGCATGGAGTTTAAATGCCTCATAGACTTCATCTGTCCGAGGGATCTCCCCCGTTTTTACCGTCAGATAATGACGCATAAAACTGTCAAAATATTCGCTGTAACCTTGCTGACCAAACGCGACTTCCATTGGACGCCAGTGATCTTCATACAACCGGGTTTGATGCTCTGGTTCGAGACCCATCAGAATAAAATTGCGCACCAGATCGGCCTGACTTAACGCCTTACCGGTGGAGTTCATACTTTCAAAAATCAGTTGCGGATTATCCTGACCACGATTAAGCGCCACATCGACAATTAATAACTTTGCTAACCCTCGACATAAGGGAATCAAGTCATCCCCGAGTTTGGCAATTTGCTCATCAAAGAAAGTAAAGTTTTCCATTATTCGATGGGAATAGTTTTCTGGCATCGGTCTTTGTTTTATTAACGCCAGCAAACTGTCTTTATCAGTCTCGGTCAGCAGTAATTTAAATCCTTTCTCGCCGGACTCATAAGGATTGAGCAAATAATAATTACGCAATTTCATTGCCGAAAAGCCATCAAAAACTTCGTCTTCGCCAAGATGGCGCGATAAAGCCTCAATCAGCAACATTGCGGTCGTCAACCGCTGCTGACCATCAATGACCAGCAACGGAGAAATACCAGAAACCTGATACAATCCCTGCTCTATATAAACAACCGAACCGATAAAATGCGCTGATATATCGTCACGCTTTCCGGCACGAATGATGTCGTCCCAAAGTTGCCGACATTGTTGTTCTGTCCATGAATAAGTCCGTTGATAAATGGTAATAACGAACTGCTGCGAACGTTTTAAAAAATCGAGTAGGCGGGCTTCTGTAGCTTTCATTCTGACGTCTTTCCGTGAAGCGATGATTTCGCAATAATAACCCCTTATCTGACGAGGTGACATATAAATCCCATCGTTTCGTGAAGGACTCTCTCCATTACACCACATCCTCCCTGCATAACCCAATATCCTTTAACCGTTCATCTCTCACCTGCTGTAACACGCACCGGGTCTGCATTTGCTGCCACCAGCAGCGTTAATGTACCGTTCACATAAATGGCGGCGGCAACGTTGGTGCAGGAAGGTCACTATCATCGCCACGTAAAGTGTGCTTCGTTCATGCCGGATGCGGCGTGAACGCCTTATCCGGCCTACAAACCGCGCAAATTCAAT
>ENA-UOZI01000379-UOZI01000379.1-food-metagenome-genome-assembly--contig:-NODE-379-length-10388-cov-3.933127_pt1 | contig 10388 bp, 12 predicted proteins | sample MGYA00249871_ERZ772729 | MGnify/ENA primary metagenome ERZ772729 (study PRJEB29005, sample SAMN08379449) | food metagenome | isolation source: cheese - non spiked | study: EMG produced TPA metagenomics... | reverse complement strand
AGTCGGGGCGTATCTCCGCGTTAGCGGGCCGTTAGGGCCGCTTACGAGCGTGTACTTGATACTTCCAGCCAGAAGACTGACAGCCATGATGGAGTGTAGTTACAACATTCATAATTAAAAGCGATGTTGTTCCCGCCCTTTGGGCGGGGGCGGCCTCGCTTTTCAGTTGTGAGGGGTGGGCACGGTGCTGCGTTTGTGTGGTGTTTTTATTCCTGATGTCTTTTTGCTGTGGTTTCAGAACGGTGAGGTTCGGGGCCCGCGCGTTAGCGTGGGAGGTGCTTTTAAATTCTGAGCGGCGCGGCCTTGGCCGCTGCAAGCGAAGGCCTCTTTGTATTTGTTCACAGTGGTCTCAGAGATAAAGACTTTCCCTGCGGCGAAGCAACGCAGGGGATTAAATAATGGGGTTAAGACTATATTGCAGGTTTGCTGTTTCAGGTTTGCAGCTTCTTAAAGTTCTTTGTTTGCGGATTTATGTGGATAACTGAAACAACGTGGCCACGTTCTGATGACTGATGCGTGGTTTTATGGGCAAATATGCCCCTCTGAGGGGATTTAAGGTGATTACTGCGGATTTTGGTCTGAGCGGAACCAGCGCCGAAAGCCCCGGAGGAGCTGGCGATGATTCAGTGCTGAGGGAATGGTGCTGTCTAGTGCGGTGGCGGGGCAGCCAGCGTCAGTTCAAGCTGACGCAACTCCCTGATGGCCAGTCGCTTCAGATGGTCATCGGAACAAAAATAGGCTTCATCCGGCGGCAGACGCTTCCTGAGATACTCTGCCATCTCATGAATCTGCTGGTCGGCAGGCAGTTTCTTCAGACGTCTGGCGCGCTTACTGGCTGCCGCTTTTGCACGACGGTGTTTCAGTGCATCCTGGCTGCGCTGCAGATACCAGCGTTTTCTGGCCGCATGTACGGAGATATCTTCATCCTCACGCAGTACGCCTTCCCGGATGAGTTGCTGGCGGATTTCACTTTCACGCAGCCGCTTCTGCTGCTGTTCGTGAAGTTTCACCATGTCGACGCCCAGCATCTGCCAGCCTGCCGGTGTTATCCAGACGTAACGTGGCAGACGCTGGCGGGTTTCACGGTCCCACAGGGTTTCCTCTGAAACACCCAGCACACCAAAACGTACCTGTTCGGCCAGCAAACGGGAAAGGCGGGAGACCGTCACTTCCAGTTCCGGAATAACCTTCCCCTTGCTGTCTTTAGGGCTGATTTCTCTGGCCAGACGGGAAACACTCATGCCTACGGTATGTGTGCCCGCATCACTGAAGCTGACCAGAACCGGCCAGATGGCATCGAGGAGGCGTTGTTTTTCCGGACGGAAAGCATATTTGCGACCGGCATACGTTCGTTTCTGCACGTAAAAAGGATGCAGAGACATGTGCATGCGCAGGCTCTGCTCGCCGGTCACTGGGTCCTTTTTCACCAGACGGTTGTAGGCGTGCCCGAGCTGCCCGCTCAGCGCCTTATAGCGTTCAGGACGATACCAGGACGGATTTTCGCATTTGGGTTTAGTGGAGTGTTCACCACGACGGCGATTTGTGAGCTTCCTTTCCGGTTCAACCAGAAAAGAGGTCGCCCTTCCCGTTTCATAGTCTTCCCAGAAACGGATCTGCTCTTCGGGTGCTAACTGACTCCAGTGTACTGCGTTATATGGAGTATTCTTCAGACCTGCCACAAGCTGTCGCTTATGGCGGAGCGATTATGCCGTGTATTTATACACTGCACAGGGTTGAATCTCTGGTACGGTTTCATTATACTTTACCCGTATTCTGTGAGGCCCCCATAATCTTTCTCCGTCCCGCCAAGTTCGTCGAAAGATTGTGGGGGTTTTCCTTTTATGGCTTCCGGAACATCTTCGGTCTTCTGATTCGGTCTTCTGACTTACTGCCCGTAAATGCCATCTCTCCTGAATGCCTTATGGCGCATTCTGCCGTCCGGCTTTCGCCGCTTTGCTCCACAGAGTGCCACCCTCTGCGCAGCTAATAACAACCGAAATATACCCGCTTTACGTTAATTTGAAAAGCATTACAACGATCTCTTCTCTTCCAGTGTCTCCTCACCGATACCTCTAATGAGTCAATCTTGACCTGCGTCAAAAAAATAAAATCTATTTTTAAAAGCAGATTTTTCTGCTTTAGATCCTTCTTTTGGATTAAAAGATCGACTTTCCCTCTACTCACGATCACTTATCCTATAACCGATCTACCTAACAGAATAATATTCTGCTTTAATGCAATTAAACGATCTAAAAAACCTTTAAAAAATCATTTTGTAGATCATTCGATCGTAAATAGAATAATTCTTAGATAATAAAACCATTTGTTACACAGCCCGCCAATTGTGTAACAACAGCCTCTACAAGAGCATATTTGTTCATATGTTCGTCAGAACTGCGGATTGTCTGGACGAGGGTCAGACACCGTTTCGTGCATATGGACCAGCATGTTCGAACGCCACAAAGCAGAAGCATCATGCCTGGATCGCTTCGGCGCGGAGCGTTAAGTTTTGACGCTTTTTTGTATGTTTTTTAAGCGGTTAGTTGACTCGGTACGTTATACTAAGTACCCTTTACTGGTCACAGGCAAAACTGTGATCGGGCGTAGGAACCCGCGTAGTCATCGTCGGCGCAGAAGTTAATTTCTTCATTTGGCGTCGTTTTTTGCCATACCATAAAGACAGGAACTTGTATTTCTTGTCGTCATCTATGGTAGCTCAGGCGGGGCAGGCATTAGCCTGGCCGGTTTCCGATGACGCCGGTATTCCTACCCCCGTCTGGGCTATCACCAATGAGCGTAGGAACTCGGTGATAGCGTTTTTAGTTGTCATCGGAGACTTTTGCTATGTCACCTCAAATGATACAGAAACTCCCGGCCATCACTCTGTTGGAAGGCATGTTTCCCGAGCTATCAACAAACCAGCTTAAAGTCTGCGTTTTTTACGCAATGGGTGTTCCTTACGACGCCATTGCTCAGAACTGTCGGCTTTCTCCCGAAACGGTACGAACCTACCTGAAGCGAAGCCTGAAGAATTTAAATCTGGAAGGATATGATGCACTTCGCTCTGCTGTGCTGATGCGAACTTTCGTTTTCATGATTAGCAATACAGCTAAAGAAAACGAAAAAATGTGAACAGGTGTCCCCATTAAAGGGGACACTTTCATGGAAATTGCATTTTGCACTTTACAGGCGATCCCTAATTGATAAACATAAACACCAAGCACAAGTTACTTTAATAAAGCAAATCACTTCAGACGGTGTCCCAGTTATTTGTATCTGGCTCATGCCCGATATATGGCGACCTTACTCTGAACTGACGTGCTGATGTTTTATTTCGCGTATCACAATACTGTGCCACTGTATTGCTGATATTAGTGCTTAGCCGTTCTTTATCTGTGAGTTCGCCAAATCACCGATACAGAACGTACTAGAGTCTGCTGGTTATATGCCTGTCAGAACTGCAGTTTATCCAGATATGGGCTGGACACTGCTTCAGACATATGATTTAGCATATTCGCCTGACATCGCAAAATCGTCCATCATGGATCGGTTTTGCGCGGAGCGTTGAACTTCGTGAATATAGAACACCTGAATAACCGGAACTGGTATCTTGCGCAATATAATACAGCCGGCAAAAACAGAGAATCTTTATTCTCATGGCTGAATGAGCAAAACGTCGTACCATGGACTCCATTAATAACAAGAAAGATAAGACGGGCAGACTCTAGGTGCTGTTACCGTGAAAGAATATTCGCTATTTTTCCAGGGTACTTTTTTATTCTGGCTAATTTTGACATTCACCCAGTATCAGTATTACGTCGACATAGCGCCTTCATTGATTTCGTGAAGTTTGGCGGTGAAATAAAACCCGTCAATAAAGATATTGTTGATGGATTAATGAAGATTTACCCGGACCCTGTGCTAAATCCGGGAGCCAGGGAAGAGCTGAATGCGGCTTCCAGCATATGGCTGACAAAAGCACAATATCAGTATCTCCTCAGAATGGAAAATACTCTCCAGCCTGAGTCGAGGATATCCCTGCTCCTGGAACTGGTATCAAATGCCGAACATCACGGCTTTATGGAGCGCCTTGTAAACATCCCATAGCCAGTATTTCCCGGCCTTCGGGCCGGGCTTTTTTCAATTCAAGAGAATATTCCGGAGTGAAGCCTGCACGAAGCCATCCCCACCATGGACTCCCCCTGTCTTTTGATGGAACCGTGTATTTCTTAATGGCGAAAGAAATAAAAGGCTTCACCCCAGAGTATTGATTCGTTTCATCAAAGGCCGGCCCGTGCCATCACGTGTGGCGGAGAGAACGGATACCGGTCTTCTTTTCATCTCACAGTAGGACATTCGCATGACCACGACAGAACATCCCGTGCGCCAGTTGCTCTGGTGTGCACTGAATGCCCTGAAAACGGCACAGGAAAACCACAATATAACCAGTGAAACCGGATTACGGCATTACCTGCTTGAATGGCTTTCTGGTGCCAGCAGACATCCTGAGTTCCGTAGTCTCCCTGGCGAAATCATGGCGTTAAAAGCATTGACCGAAAAAGATCGCAATATTCCCATCATCGGAATGCTGAATACGCTCTTTCTCAGCTCTGCCACTGTCGGGGAATGTCCGTTGTTTCGTTTTCGGGCTGCACTGGGTAAATTACAGAAAGCAGGCTGGCGCACATATGTCTGCCCATGGCCTGAGAGGGTGTTCAACGAATCCATTGAACGGGCCTGTTCCGGGAAACGTCATCTGCTACAACTAAGTCGCACCGAAGAGTGTTTTCTACCGACAGGCGATATGAGGGCACCACTAACGTTGCAGCTGATCACTCCACTACACCGCAAAACTATGCAGCTTCTGGAAACGGCAGAGTTAATATTCTCCGACGAAGGATTTCAGGTGGTGAGAGGATACGAACATCAATTCGGGATCGAACGCAGAGAAACCCTCTTTCACACCCTATTTATCGGGCTGCCCAGCCTGCCAGAAGATGTCTGGGGTGCAACACAGGAGCAGACGACTATCACATTACACTGAGGATGTGTAATCCCCGGCATGCCCCGTTTCCAGTCTTCGCAGCCTGTACCGCCCTTCCTGCCGTTTCCGACATTCTTTCTGTCACTACTCGCTTGTGCCGTTTTTTCGCAACCGGTACGTGCAGTTATGACGGTACAGCTGCTTCTTTTCCCGTTCCGGAAGGAGTCTTTGATGCCACAGCAACATCCCGGACGACTGCAAATACTGGTCGTCGACGCACACTGCAAACGCAGGCTGTTTTCAACGAAAACACCGACAGACCCCGATGAGCTTGCCCGACGTTTCTGCACGCCGGATAACTGTCTCGTGGTGGTACTACGCGACAACCGATTTCTGTTCCGACTGGAGCGTGCTCCCGGCAGCCACTGCCGCTGGCACAAGGGCAGCAGCTCCCGCCACCAGCATCTACAGGACTGGCTATCATGAACGCAACCGAAGCAAAATGTTTATTCTTTTCCTGTGCCGGAGTGCTCATTCTTCTGGCGTACTGCATCCAGTTATTAGACGATGCTCGCTGGAAACAATACAGACAAGAACACCAGTGCACCGTGACGGACTTCTGTACGGAGAATAATCAATGACCAAAATAATTGTTTATTATGTTGTCCTAATCACAATTTTCTGTGTGGGGATATTTACTGCAATACAGTACCTGATTTCAAGAGAAACAACAGATGACGAATCTGACATTAATACCCTGTACCTTGATTCATTTAAAAGTAAAAACAACTGCAAATCATTTGAAACCAATCCAAATTTACTGGATAAAAATGGTAAGCCTGTGGAAATAATGGTGTGTGATGATCAGGATCTGCATTTTTTTGTTCCAAAGAATTAAACAGTTAATCCTCCTTAGTCTGTTATTTTAGTCGCCTGCCTCAGCCAACATGAAAAATAATAACGCACCATTATATCTCTGGTTGCTTTGGTGTACGCTTTGTCTGTACATCACTACCCCATGGCAATACTTACGTTATCCATACACTGACAACTTATCATTGCCTTATATGTTATATTTCTGTGTGGTGGTTGTGATTTGCATTTTCCCACTACTTTTCAGATGTGTACTTCTTATTGTAAGGTCTGCATCTAAATACGACTTCACATTCTTTGTGAAGAAGAAAAAGGGAAGCAAAAAATCAACTATACATCTTAGCCCCTATGCTGACACACGTTGCCCGAAGTCAATGAGGAAACACTGGGATCTATTGCTTTCTCTGATATCAAAAGCAATTAATAATAATGAAATCATTGTCATGCATTCACATCTCTTTACTCCAGCAAGAATAAATAAACTTATAAAAAGACTGGAATCTTATGATTTGAGTTTTTCAGTTATTACATACCCACGGAAAACAAGCCTGTACGAAAAATTATCAATTCCTTTTATATATCTCTTATTTCAGTGGTCTTTCCCGCATTTGCATTCGGACGGAATGACAGTCGTCATTCGTCCTCTCCAGCCGCCTCACATCAATTAACAAACTCGTATATACGAACACGGAGTCTCCGTTATGAAAAAAAACTGTCTGACACTTATACTGCCGTCATTATTGTCCGGCTGTGCCGGAATTTCCGGCGGCAATAACGTGGCGCCATCAGATACGCCTGCTCTGGTTTTTGTTGACGGACAAATCAGTGAGAGTGCTGGCGTCCTGGCACTTACGCAACAACGACTTTCTCCACCTAAAATAACTCCGCCCCCGAGAGTCAGCGTGCCAGATACAGTAAAAACAGCACAGCCAGTAAGCGAATCCCGACCGTTACCTTCACCAACAATAAGTCAGAATTTCTCCCGGTTAATCATTACAGGCAAGCCTGGTAGCGCCCCTGTAACACTATCGCCGACGGCCCGTAACCGGACCGTCAGTCAGTGGATAAAAACATTACTACCGGAAGGATGGAAATTCAGGCAAGAGAATGCAGCCACGCCCAAACTGAATACCAAACTGGTTTCATGGTCTGCCAATGATCAGTGGACCCGTTCTCTGAACCGGTTGCTGGAAGAACAACACCTCTGGGGCCATCTGGACTGGGATAATAAAACGTTGACCGTCACAACATCGGCTGCTGCACCGGCACAGGACACGGCAACCACTATCTCGCCAGCAGCCATGGTAACCACATCCACTTCCCCGGAGTCTTCAACGACAGCAAATAGCCAGAACAAACCACGAAACCCATTCAGGGGAAACAGCGTATCTCCGTCTACGCCCGCATCAATCCCGACTCCGACCGGCTCTACAGTCAAGTCTATCCCACTCATGACCGGGACACCTGTCAAACCGGTATCTCAGGGTAAAGAGTGGCGTGCGCCGGCAGGCACTACATTAAGGGAAAACATTATTAAGTGGGCAGAAGAAACAAAATGCGAAAGCATGGCATCAACGCACTGGATGGTCATATGGCCACTTTCTGTAACCGATTACCGTCTTGATGCGCCTTTGATGTTCCGGGGATCATTTGAATCAGCCATGGAGCAGGTATTTGAGTTATATCGGACCGCGCAAAAACCTTTATACGCACAGGCCTCCCGCATGCAGTGCATCATTACAGTTTCTGATACAAGGGATGGTCGCTAATGGGATGGCTGGTCATGGCCGTCGGCCTGACCATTCTGATTATCACTGGAAGCTACCAGAATCAGCAGATGTCTGAAACCACGAACGCCCAGCAATATGCAAGTGCGTCTGTATGGGCAAGTCAGATACTAATGATTGCTAACAGAATCAATGATATCAGATACGTATCAGGCCAGCAGGACGGAGTAATTTCTTCAGATAAACTGGCTCTCCCTGTCACTCCGGACTCCCGAATTAAACATCAGTTACAACAGGGACGTCTGTGGGTATGGATGCCTGAACAACCAGGACTTGTTGAAACTTTGCGTTCAAAAAGTCGTGGTTCTGCACTAATAGGGATCTTCCAAAACGGGCAACTCACCTGGCTATCAGGAACTGCAACCGGTCTGGCACCCCCGGCAGGCATTACTGCTGGTTCTGTCGTCTACGTTAACTAATCTGGATATATTCATGAAAAAATCACACCAGCGTTCAATGAAGCTGGCGGTGCTCCCCTGCATGATCGCCGTCGCTCTTTCCATCTCCGGATGTACTTTCAGCGAAATCAATAAAATGCAGAAAAAAGCACAGGAGGACTCAGCACATGCACGGGAAAAGGTATCAGCCCTTTCTGCCCGCAAATCACAGGCTCTTACCTGGCTCGATAATCAATGGATAAACCCTGTTCCGGTCGCTCAGGTATCAAGAGAGAAAAAACAAACAGCTCCGGCCTGCTACATCACGCAGGCAAGAAAAGGAGAGATCACTCTACAGGAACTGGGGCAACGTATTACTGCCGTATGCGGCATCCCCGTAATCATCACCCCTGACGCAGCCAATTCAACTCTTGAAGGAGGCGCTACCCGCCAGATGACTGGGACACTACCAGCACCTGATGAAAATGGTCGTCTGCCGTTAAGCAGCCTGGGCAGCACAACAATGACTACCTCCACTCAGCCATTAACGCTGAATAACCTCATGTGGCAGGGAGATATCAATGGTCTTCTGGATCTGATGGCCAGCCGAAGCGGTCTGTACTGGCGCATGGATAATGGTCGGATTGTATTCTATCTGACTGAAACCAGAACGTATCCACTTCATATGCTGAACACCAGCAGCAGTTCCAGCGTCAGCTCTGGCTCAACAAGCACAATGGGGGCAACAGGAGGCCAGGATAACTCAGCATCCGGTGATGCTACGTCCTCTCAGAGCACAACCGTCGGTCAGGAATACGACCTGTATGAAGACATCCGGAAAACTATTGAAGCGATGCTGACACCAGAAAAAGGCCGTTACTGGTTATCTGCATCGAGCTCAACGCTAACAGTCACTGATACTCCTGCTGTCCAGGAAGCCGTCGCACGATATGTGGACGAACAAAACAGTATTATGAACCGCCAGGTGGCCCTGAACGTACAGGTTCTGAGCGTCAGCAATACCAGAAACGAGCAGTTCGGTCTGGACTGGAACCTTGTTTACAAATCGCTACATTCCGCCGGAGCAACGTTGAACAATGCAAGCGGAGATTTTACAGGCGCTACATCTGCAGGCGTATCAATTCTGGATACGGCAACAGGGAATGCCGCCAAATTCAGCGGTTCCAGTCTTCTGATTAAAGCGCTGAGTGAACAGGGCGATGTCAGCGTTGTAACTTCACAAGAAAGCACAGTCACAAACCTGACGCCGGTACCTATCCAGATGGCAGATCAGACAGTTTACGTCGCCCAGTCAGCAACAACTACGACTACGGATGTAGGAGCAACAACAACATTAACACCGGGCATGATCACCACTGGATTCAATATGACCCTGCTGCCTTTAATTCAGAAAACAGGCAATCTCCAGTTGCAGATGAACTTTAATCTGTCTGATCCCCCAACTATCCGTAGCTTTACGTCAAAAGACGGAAACAGTTACATCGAAATGCCATATACCAAACTGCGTTCACTGAGCCAGAAGGTCAATCTGAAAGAAGGGCAATCACTTGTCGTTACTGGTTTCGATCAGAACAATACGACGACAAGTAAAGCCGGTACATTTACGCCAGCAAATCCATTATTTGGTGGTTCACAAACCGGGAAAAATGAACGCAGCACGCTTGTGATCATCATTACCCCGACTTTCCCGTCAGGAGGCAATAATGGCTGATGAAGATATCAACCCGGTAGTGCTTCTCGCAGATCCTAAGGTAAATCATCGCGTGTGGGCTGCCTGTCTTAAATGGACTCCTGTCGTAAAAAAACAGCGCGTCCCCTCACATCATAAACACAAGTCTCATGTAAAACCCAGACGGCTTACCTCCCTGAAAGTGACTGTAGGCAGCAGAAATTCCCGTGGAAAGATCAGCCGCCTTACCGGCACAGGAATACTGACCAGGCCAGAACGCAATCATTATTTTTCCCTGGCACTGGCTTTCTGCTCATGGGTCAGAAATGGATACGGTGTCTTCCGGTACAGCGATAAGGAGCTCTTATTCCTTGCTTCCATTAATGGCCAGCCTGCCGTTATGGCTGACTTATCAGGAAATGATGCCGATGTTGCCCAAAAGGTCAGCCTTTTTCTGGCGATGAACGAAGAGCCCCCCGAAAAATGGCAGGTTGTATCGTCTCTGGAACATCCTGATAACTGGGAAAGTATTATTACCCGGTTATCATCAGCAGACCTCCGCCGTTGCAAAATTACTGTCGACAATCGCACCAAATTCACACTCCCTGCCGTACTGTTTTTAGTAGCCGCCGGCGCAGGCACTGTATTCTGGATCACTCAGCCATAGCCTGATGTCG
>ENA-UOZI01000378-UOZI01000378.1-food-metagenome-genome-assembly--contig:-NODE-378-length-10397-cov-11.925740_pt1 | contig 10397 bp, 8 predicted proteins | sample MGYA00249871_ERZ772729 | MGnify/ENA primary metagenome ERZ772729 (study PRJEB29005, sample SAMN08379449) | food metagenome | isolation source: cheese - non spiked | study: EMG produced TPA metagenomics... | reverse complement strand
GAACCAGTAATGGGTTAAGCGATAAAAAGTGTCTGGAAATATAGGGGCCAATCCAGAAACCTACGCTATCTGTAAATCAGACATGATGATTAAAGGTAATAACCCTGAGAACATCAAAGTAGGCTCTACACTATCTACAGACGAGTTTGCATCCTCGCGGTTTGACTTTATGTTGTCCAACCCGCCTTACGGAAAAAGTTGGGCATCTGAGCAGAAGCACATCAAAGACGGAAGTGATGTTATTGACCCTCGCTTTAAAGTTAGCCTGAAAGACTATTGGGGTAACGTTGAAGTAGTCGATGCCACACCGCGCTCAAGTGATGGCCAGCTACTGTTCTTAATGGAAATGGTCAACAAGATGAAAGATCCCAGCGTCAGTCTGCTCGGTAGCCGGATCGCATCTGTTCACAATGGCTCATCCTTATTTACAGGGGATGCAGGCGGCGGTGAGAGTAATATTCGCCGATTTATTATCGAAAACGATATGCTGGACGCCATCGTTCAATTACCTAATAACCTGTTCTATAACACAGGTATTACTACCTATATTTGGATTCTTAATAACAATAAGCCAGCCTCTCGAAAAGGCAAAGTGCAGTTGATTGATGCCAGCTTACTCTATCGCAAATTGCGCAAAAATTTAGGCAATAAAAACTGCGAATTTGCACCTGAACATATCACTGAGATCACCAATACCTACCTTGCATGCGTGGATGTTGAAAGGCAGTTAAACACAAACAATGACCCGATTGGTGTTGCCAGCAAGATATTTAGCAATGATGACTTTGGTTACTATAAAGTCACTATTGAACGTCCAGACCGGCGTAAAGCACGCTTTTCTCAGGATGCTATTTCACCATTGCGTTTTGATAAGCAGTTTAGCGACATCATGAAACACTTGTACGTCGAATATGGTGATGATGTCTATAAAAACACAGGTTTCGGCAGTGACCAGAAAAAGAGTTTCCTGAAATCCATTGAGAAAGAAATCTTCGCTTGGTGTGAAGAGAACGAAATCAGCTTAAATGCAAAAGCCAGGACCAAACTACTTGATGTTAAGCACTGGTTGGCACTTAAAGGCATTTTGGAAACCGCTCAGCAATTGATGTCTGACATTGGCGATGATGAATTTGATGATTTTAATAAGTTCATGAACCTTGTCGATAAATCACTTAAAGCAAGTGGTGTGAAATTATCTACATCTGAGAAAAATGCTATTTTGAATGCCGTCAGTTGGTATGACGAATCAGCAAAGAAAGTAGTTAAAAAAGTCGTTAAGTTAAGCGGTGATAAATTAGATGTTCTGCTTGAGCGCTATGAATGCGAAGTGGACGACTTGCCTGATTTCGGTTACTACCCTAGCGGGAAAAAAGGTGAATATATTACTTACGAGACTAATACTGATCTTCGTGACTCAGAGTCTGTTCCTTTGAAACAAAGCATTTATCAATACTTTCTCGATGAAGTAAAACCTCATATCGATGAAGCCTGGATTAACTTAGACTCCGTGAAAATTGGCTGTGAAATCAACTTTAACAAATATTTCTATCGGCATAAACCTCTGCGAAGCCTAGAAGAAGTAGCATCTGATATAATTAATCTTGAACAAAAAGCAGATGGATTGATTGCGCAGATATTAGGAATAAAAGTTGCAGAAGCACAGGAAAAAGCCTAATGGATAGTTTTTTTTCAATGCCAAAATACGAGACATATCGGAATTCAAATATTCAGTGGGTCGGTGAAATCCCAACCAAGTGGGGCCTAGAGAAAGCAAAGTGGTTATTTTTTAAAGCTGAGAGAAAACCCCTTGTAGATGATGAAATCGTTACTTGCTTCCGGGATGGGCAGGTAACTTTGAGGAAAAACAGAAGAATAGAAGGTTTTACCAATGCTTTAAAAGAACACGGATATCAGCGAATTTGTAAGGGGGACTTGGTTATTCATGCAATGGATGCCTTTGCAGGTGCTATAGGTGTATCAGATTCTGATGGTAAATCGACTCCAGTTTATGCTGCGTGCATACCAAGGAAAAAAGGGGTAGTGAATTCATACTATTATGCCTATTATATTCGTGATCTAGCATTATCTGGTTTTATTGAATCTCTTGCTAAAGGCATTAGGGAACGTTCAACAGATTTTCGTTTCAATGATTTTGCAGATCTCTTATTACCTCTTCCGAGTTATGAAGAACAAACCCTAATTGCCAGATTCCTTGACAAAAAAACAGCACAAATTGACAATGTTATTACGATAAAAGAGCAAGAAATTAACCTGCTAAAAGAACGTAAACAGATCATCATTCAAAAGGCAGTCACGCAAGGACTTGATCCAAACGTACAGTTGAAAAATTCTGGTGTAGATTGGATTGGAAAAATTCCTGCACATTGGGTAGTTGTAAAACTAAAAACTTTGATTGCCGCGCTTGAATCAGGAGTAAGCGTTAATGCTTCTGAATCAGAAGCTGCGAATGATGGTGAAGTTGGCGTTTTGAAAACATCAGCTGTGTATAAATATTGTTTTGATGCAACTCAAAACAAAAAAGTATTTCCAGTCGAAACTAAACGAGTTTCATGCCCAGTCAAAGCAGGAAGCATAATCATTAGTCGAATGAATGCTCCAGACCTAGTCGGTGCATCTGGTTATGTTGAGGAAGATAAACCTAACCTATTTCTTCCTGATAGATTATGGCAGGCAAGATTCAAAAGTGAAAACAAAAATGTAGCTAAATTCATCAGTAAATCTCTAATAACTAAGGGTTTTAGGGGGGTAATTGAATCCGTTGCTACAGGTTCTAGCCCTAGCATGAAAAATATAAGTAAAGGTGACTTATTAAACATCTATGTAGCACTGCCACCTGAAACAGAATTTGAGTTGATTATTAAAGCATTAGAAAAGCAGGAAAAGTCTATCAATGAGGCGATTTCAATCCAAGTGCAATTAATCGAAAAATTAAAAGAATACAAAACAACGCTGATCAATAGCGCTGTGACCGGCAAAATTAAAATCACGCCAGAAATGGCCGAACAATAGGACACCGCAATATGTTCACGGTGGCTCATCAAAACAATAGTATTAACCCAGTTAATGCCAAGAAGTTCAGCGGACTGGGTTTTACCACACACCAACATTTGCAGGAGTTGTTGGTGCTTCAACCTGATGCGCCAAGCGAAGAGTTGTTGATTTCCCAAAAGGAATTTTATGGTGTTGATGATACCCGTGAACTCCTAGGTTCGCTGGCGGTTGATAAAAATTTTTTAAAGAAGGGATTTTATAACTATGGTTAGTCAAACCAATGAACAAGCATTAGAGTCAACCATTGAAAAATGTTTGGTAGGTATCAGTACTGAGGAGCTCAAAGGTGGCCTAAGCCCCCAGTTCTCCGGTGCAGGGTATGTCATTGGTGCTTCTAGTGACTTTAATATGCAATATGCCATTGATGAGCATTTCTTCTGGCAATTTATTGAAAAGACACAAGAAGCTGAACTGACTAAATTACAAAAAAATAATCCAGCAGATTGGCAACGCAAGTTATTGGAACGGTTTGATCGGCTCATCAAAAAGCACGGTATTTTGCACGTACTCAAGAAAGGCATGAGTGTAGATGATGCCCACTTCATTTTGCTCTATCCGGCACCATTGGCGAGCAGTAGCGAGAAGGTAAAGCAAGATTTTACTGATAACATTTTTAGCTGTACACGGCAGGTACGTTACTCACTAGCGAATCCTTTACAAGAAATAGATATGGTGCTGTTCATCAACGGCATTCCGTTGATCACCCTGGAGTTAAAAAATACCTGGACAGGACAAACAGCTCGCTACCATGGGCAAAAGCAATATCGTGACGGTCGTGATGCTACACAGCCATTACTGAACTTTGGCCGTTGTCTGGTGCATATGGCAGTGGATACTGACGAGGTCTATATGACCACGAAGTTAGCGGGCAGCAATACATTTTTCTTGCCGTTCAATAAAGGACACAATCTTGGACAGGGTAATCCCCCGAACCCAGCTGGCCACAAAACGGCATATCTATGGCAAGAGATATTCACCAAAGAAAGCCTGGCCAACATCATTCAACACTTTGTCCGTCTGGATGGCACAAGCAAAGAGCCATTACCGAAGCGAACCTTATTTTTTCCTCGATACCACCAGTTAGATGTTGTCAGAAAATTGGTCGATCATGCTGCTACTCATGGCGTTGGTCAGACATATTTAATTCAACATTCAGCTGGTTCTGGTAAGTCTAATTCAATTACTTGGGCTGCCTACCAGCTTATTGAGACCTATCCTTCTACCGAAGCCGTGGCAGGTGGTAAAAGTCTTGAGCAGCCTTTATTCGACTCTGTGATTGTCGTGACTGACAGACGACTGTTGGATAAACAATTACGGGATAATATTAAAGAGTTCTCAGAAGTAAAGAATATCATTGCCCCAGCACACAAGTCATCTGAGCTTAAGCAAGCACTTGAAAACGGCAAGAAAATCATTATTACGACGATTCAAAAATTCCCGTTTATCATTGATGGTATTGCCGACCTGAGTGATAAGCGTTTCGCCGTGATCATCGATGAGGCACACAGTTCTCAGTCTGGTTCAGCGCATGACAATATGAACCGAGCAATGGGTAAAGCTGAAGTTGAAGAGGCTGAGGATGCTCAGGATAAAATTCTTCAAGCAATGAAGTCACGTAAAATGCGAGGTAATGCATCGTATCTGGCGTTTACGGCAACACCGAAAAACAGCACGCTAGAAAAGTTTGGAGAGCGTCAGGAAGATGGTGCATTTAAACCCTTCCATCTTTACTCGATGAAACAAGCGATAGAAGAAGGTTTTATTCTGGACGTACTTGCCAATTATACGACTTACAAGAGCTATTATGAGATTGAGAAATCGATAGCTGGCAACCCAGAGTTCGATACTAAAAAAGCCCAGAAAAAACTTAGAGCCTATGTTGAGCGCAGTCAGCAGACTATTGATACGAAGGCAGAGATCATGTTGGAGCATTTTGTGCCTCACGTGGTAAATGCGAAAAAGCTCAAAGGCAAAGGAAAGGGAATGGTAGTAACTCAAAACATTGAGACTGCCATTCGTTACTACAAAGCCATCAAACGTATACTTGAAGAGCAAAGCAACCCTTTTAAAATTCTGATTGCATTCTCGGGTACGAAAGAAGTTGACGGAATTGAGTACACTGAAGCCGATATCAATGGCTTTGCTGAAACTGATACTAAAGATATGTTCGACACTGATGAATATCGACTTTTGGTTGTCGCCAACAAATACCTTACCGGATTTGACCAGCCAAAGCTTTGTGCTATGTATGTGGATAAAAAGCTAGCGAGCGTCTTGTGTGTGCAAGCATTGTCGCGACTCAATCGTAGTGCACCCAAGTTGGGAAAGAAAACAGAAGATTTGTTTGTACTGGATTTCTTCAATTCTGTTGAAGACATTCAGTTAGCATTTGATCCGTTTTATACAGCCACATCTTTGTCGCAAGCCACTGATATCAACGTGCTGCATGAGTTAAAAGATGAAATGGATGATGTGGGGGTTTATGAGTGGCATGAAGTTGAAGAGTTTGTAATTCGTTACTTTAATAATGAGGATGCACAGACTCTTAGCCCGATAATCGATGTTGCAGCAGCTCGTTTTGACTATGAGTTAGAACTCGAACCTGAAGCTAAAGTTGATTTCAAAATTAAAGCCAAACAATTCGTGAAAATCTATGGGCAAATGGCCTCTATCATGCCTTATGAGATGGTGACTTGGGAGAAACTGTTCTGGTTCTTGAAATTCCTCATACCTAAGCTGAAAGTTGAAGACCCTGATGCAGATGCCATTGATGAGCTTTTAGATTCTGTTGATTTGAGTTCCTATGGGCTGCAGCGTGTGAAGCTCAATCACACAATCAAGTTGAGCGATGAGGAAGCGGAGCTTGATCCACAAAACCCAAACCCACGTGGAGCACATAGCAGTGAAAAGGAAAAAGATCCATTAGACGAAATAATCCGCACCTTCAATGAGAGGTGGTTCCAGGGGTGGAGTGCTACGCCTGAAGAGCAGAAAGTGAAGTTTATAAACATTGCTGAGAGCATTCGTAATCACCCTGATTTTGAGACTAAGTATAGAAATAATCCTGATCCACATAACAGAAACTTGGCTTTTGAAAAGATGCTCAAAGAGATTATGTTGCAACGACGTAAGGATGAGCTGGAGCTTTATAAGCTGTTTGCAGGAGACTCAGCATTCAAAGCATCCTGGACACAAAGCATGCAACGAATGATCGGTGAGTAAATTGGAGCTTCCCCAGAGATAATGCTGTATTGGTTGCTAAGATCAGCTAAAACATTATGTAAGTATCCCGCATAATCGTGCCATTCACATTTAGAGATCATCCGGCATAATCAATCTGCCAACGAAGGAGATCGCTATGCGTAAAGCCCGTTTTACTGAGCATCAGATCATCGCTGTGATTAAGTCGGTTGAAGCCGGACGAACTGTTAAAGATGTCTGCCGGGAGACCGGTATCTCTGAAGCCACCTACTACAACTGGAAGTCCAGATACGGCGGCATGGAGGCTTCTGATATTAAAAAGATCAAGGATCTTGAGGACGAGAACCGACGTCTCAAACAGATGTTTGCCGACCTGAGCCTTGAGAACCGGGCGCTGAAAGACGTTATCGAAAAAAAGCTTTAAAACCAGCCTTTAAGCGTGAGCTGGTCACTCATCTGATAACGACATTTGGACTCAGTATCCGTCAGGCCTGCCGGAGTCTGAACCTGAGCAGAACGGTTTACCATTACCGTCCGGATACCACGCGTGACGAACCCGTTATTGTCGCGTTGCAGGCAGTGGCAGAGCGATACCCACGATACGGTTTTCCGAAACTTTTTCAGGTTTTGCGGCGGCAGGGATACCCGTGGAATCACAAAAGGATCCACCGTATTTACTGTCTGCTGAAACTGAATTTTCGCCGTAAGGGCAAACAGCGCTTGCCGGTGCGTAATCCCTCGCCACTGGCAACACCGGCAGCGCTGAACCAGAGCTGGTCTGTCGACTTTATGCATGATGCCCTGATCTGTGGCCGTCGTTTTCGCACGTTCAATGTCGTTGATGACTTTAACCGTGAGGCGTTGTCGATTGAAATCGATCTGAATCTGCCAGCTCAGCGAGTGGTCCGTGTACTCGACAGGATTGCGGCAAATCGCGGGTATCCGGTCATGCTGCGCATGGATAATGGCCCGGAATTTATCTCTCTGGCACTGGCTGAATGGGCAGAGCAACATGCAGTAAAACTGGAATTTATTCAGCCGGGTAAGCCGACGCAGAACGCTTTTATTGAGCGCTTTAACCGGACATACCGTACAGAAATACTCGATTTTTATCTGTTCAGAACGCTGAATGAAGTGCGGGAAATCACGGAGAAATGGTTGTCAGAATATAACTGTGAACGCCCGCATGAATCATTGGACAATATGACGCCGGAGGAATACCGACAACACTATTATTTGGCCGGGATCTCAAAAAATGTATGGAACTAAAACGGGTCTATTTACAATTAGAATTGAAGAAGAGTTGAGGTTAATAAACCTCAACTTAATTCATGCCATAAGAAAATTGTTACAGCATTTAAATTAAACACCCCAAACATTAACTGTTTTTGCATCAAAAATTTTTACTTTTGCGTGGAATTTTGATTGTATTGAACGAATATGTTCCGCATCATTATCAGAATAAACCCCAATATAAACACTCCATAGTTTTGGAGGGGTTCTATTTTGAGCATGCGTCGCTTTGTTGATCGCTTCAATGATATGCTCATCATACTCTCCAAAATTAAAACCAAAAGTAATCAAAGAGCCATCGACTGATGATAATTTATCAAAACAATGAGATAGATATCTATTATGCCTAATGTGGCTAAGTTTTTCATCTCCGTTTCCGGCTGTTACAAATATTGGATAACTTCCTCTATCGAGTCTTTTTTTTATCTTTTCTAATAAAAAATTACTTTGATCATATTGTTCCTTTTCAATATCAACCCCTGAGTCAAAAATATGTAAAGCACCATGTAAATAATGAATATTTTGGTTCTCTATATTTGGCCCCCACACAAGATCCGAATATTCAGCCGTTTCTCCACGGAGCACTTCATCAAGATTTTCTATCTCTCGACCAAAGCCATCGATAGCATTTTCAACATGCTTGCGCATAAGGGTCCAATATAATAACATGTCATAATTCGTAGAAAAAACATGCCCGCCGCTTTTAATAAATAAATTTAAGAATTCAGCACAAGCAATTATCTTTTTCTCTGGGATTTTATATACATGCTCAGGATGAAGTTGATGTATCGAACTTAGCAAACCGTCTTTCAACTTTTTGCTTGCTAAAATAATATCACTCTGCAACTTATCATCCGAGCCAAAAGCCTTTAACAAGGCCAATGTTGTATCTAATTGCTGCATTACTAATTCAAAATTTTTAGTTTTTATCACATCAAAAAGTTTATTGATTAATTGATCATCTCTCGACGTTAAAAAATTATAAAGGGCGTTATATGAGAATATTTCGTTATCATAGGCCATACTGAAACCATTTCCCATAAGTAGAGAGTATGGCCGAGATTTCTTATGTAAATAAGTAATTACTTCCTCAAAACTCATTATTTCCATTTAATTCTTTATTCCTAAAAAATCCAAGTTTGGATATATTCGATATTATTCATAGCACTAAGACTAAGGAAGTAGATAGTAAACATCTGTAATCTTCATCACATTTACATAAGCAGACCATCTTCAAATGAAAGAAAATATATTATAGTGAGTAATAATCATACACTTATAGGAAAATGCACTGAGATTTTTCATCAAAGTATCTCAGCACATTTCAATTATTTTTTCGAAAAATCAAACGGACTTATCCCCTTCACCCGATTAGCATCCAGATAATCCGCCCACCACTGCAGCATTAGCCTACGCTCCCCCAGATGCTCCGCTTTATGGATGTAAGCCGCTCGCACAGAATTTCGTTCCTGATGACTCATCTGCCGCTCCACCGCATCCCTCGACCACAATCCCGATTCAATCAATGAGCTACAGGCCATTGTCCTGAAACCATGCCCACAGACTTCCGTTTTCGTGTCATAGCCCATCACTCGTAGAGCCTTGTTCACCGTGTTCTCACTCATGGGTTTACGCGGATCGTGATCTCCTACGAAGATCAGGTCACGGTTCCCATTCATGCTTTTGATCTTTTCCAAGATAGCGAGAGCTTGTCGCGACAAAGGAACGAGATGAGGAGTCCTCATCTTCGAACCACGTTGAGAATGCTTAACACCTTCCAGCGGTTCACGCTCACCAGGGATCGTCCACATAGCCGTTTCAAAATCCACTTCTGTCCAACGGGCAAATCGCAGCTCGCTCGAGCGGATAAAGACTAACAAGGTAAGTTCGACAGCAAGTCGGGTTAACGATCTGCCAGAGTAGTGATCAATGCGGTGAAGTAATTCGGGAATACGTTCAAGATCCAGAGCCGCACGGTGCTTTCTTTTCGCCGTAGCCACCGCACCGGCAATATCTTGAGCGGGGTTGTAGTCGATTAATCCGCTCTGCACAGCAAAGCGCATAATCGCGGTAGTACGCTGCTGCAAACGAGCAGCGACTTCGAGACGCCCGGATGACTCCACCGCTTTGATGGGTACAAGAAGATCCCGAGTTTTAAGCTCCGTAATGTTCCGCTTCCCAATGGCAGCAAAGAGATTATCTTCAAGGCTTTTCAATACACGAGCGCTATGTGATGCCGACCACTTTTGATTGCTGGCATGCCAGTCTCTGGCGACCACTTCAAACGTTATCGCCTCTTGCTCCAGCTCTACCTTAACGGCTTTCTTGTTCTCACTTGGATCGACGCCATTAGCTAACAGCTTACGGGCTTCGTCCCGGCGCGCCCTGGCATCCGCCAGCGACACTTCAGGATATTTCCCCAGCGCCAGCATCTTCTCCTTACCGCCAAAGCGATAACGCAGTCGCCAGTATTTGGAGCCGTTAGGGTGAACCAGCAAAACCATGCCATCACCGTCAGTCAGTTTGTAGGCTTTTGCTTCAGGCTTTGCCGAACGAACCTTCACATCACTCAGAGCCATGATGAGTATCCTTTCAAGGGTTCTGTGTGGGTACAAACATTATCGAACCGGGATATACCCGCAGTTGTACCCGCATCAGTAAGTTGATGTAGATTGAATCAGGTTGACTTAGGTTGAGTGAAAAAGCGAGGAAAGCCTTGCGGATACTGGATTTCAGGCACAAAAAAAGACGTCCGTTGACGTCTATTGATGTTCCGATGGTGCCGAAGGCCGGACTCGAACCGGCACGTATTTCTACGGTTGATTTTGAAT
>ENA-UOZI01000366-UOZI01000366.1-food-metagenome-genome-assembly--contig:-NODE-366-length-10740-cov-5.903884_pt1 | contig 10740 bp, 10 predicted proteins | sample MGYA00249871_ERZ772729 | MGnify/ENA primary metagenome ERZ772729 (study PRJEB29005, sample SAMN08379449) | food metagenome | isolation source: cheese - non spiked | study: EMG produced TPA metagenomics... | reverse complement strand
AACTGGCCGCGCACGCAGCGATCAAGGAAGTTCCTGCTTTTGCTGCCGACGCAAACGGTTACCTTGATAAAATCGTCGCTGATTTCAGCGTAGAAGATGCAGAGCGCATCAAAACCATCGAGCGCACCACCAACCACGACGTCAAAGCGGTTGAGTATTTCCTTAAGGAAAAAGTCGCCGATGTCGCTGAACTGCACGCGGTCTCCGAGTTTATCCACTTTGCCTGCACCTCCGAGGACATCAACAATCTGTCCCACGCGCTGATGCTGAAAACCGCTCGCGACGAAGTGATCCTGCCCTACTGGCGCAAGCTGATCGACGCGGTGAAAGACCTGGCGGTGCAATATCGCGATATCCCGCTGCTTTCCCGCACTCACGGCCAGCCGGCCACGCCGTCGACCATGGGGAAAGAGATGGCGAACGTCGCTTACCGTATGGAGCGCCAGTATCGTCAGCTGAATCAGATTGAAATCCTTGGCAAAATCAACGGCGCGGTGGGTAACTATAACGCCCACATCGCCGCCTACCCGGAAGTCGACTGGCACCAGTTCAGCGAAGAGTTCGTCACCTCGCTGGGTATCCAGTGGAACCCGTACACCACCCAGATTGAACCGCACGACTATATCGCCGAACTGTTCGACTGCGTCGCGCGCTTTAACACTATCCTGATTGATTTCGATCGTGACGTCTGGGGCTATATCGCGCTCAACCATTTCAAGCAGAAGACGATTGCCGGCGAAATCGGCTCTTCCACCATGCCGCATAAAGTGAACCCGATCGACTTCGAGAACTCCGAAGGCAACCTCGGTCTGGCCAACGCGGTGATGCAGCATCTGGCGAGCAAACTGCCGGTTTCCCGCTGGCAGCGCGACCTGACCGACTCCACCGTCCTGCGTAACCTCGGCGTCGGCATCGGCTATGCGCTGATCGCGTATCAATCCACTCTGAAAGGCGTGAGCAAGCTGGAGCTGAATCAGGACCGTCTGCTGGATGAACTGGACCACAACTGGGAAGTACTGGCCGAGCCGATCCAGACCGTTATGCGCCGCTACGGCATCGAGAAGCCTTACGAGAAGCTGAAAGAGCTGACCCGCGGCAAGCGCGTGGACGCCGAAGGCATGCAGCAGTTCATCGACAGCCTGGCGCTGCCGGAAGCGGAAAAAGTTCGCCTGAAGGCCATGACGCCGGCCAACTATATCGGCCGCGCGACCACCATGGTTGACGAACTGAAGTAAACCTTTCCACCCTCTTTCCGCTCTGGGAAGAGGGTTTCCCTGCCCCCGCGATCGTTAAATCCAGACGTCGTTCACCGCGGTCCGATCTCCGCCCTCATGCCCGGTATTCAGGACGCCGCGCGGCTCGATCAGCATAAGTTTGGTTTCGGTTTCCGCCGAGGTTTTATGCTCAACGCCCCGAGGCACCACGATCATTTCGCCGGCCTGGAGCAACAGATGCTCATCGCGAAAATCCAGACGCAGCACGCCCTCCAGCACAATCAGGGTTTCATCCGTTTCCGGATGGCTATGCCAGATAAAGTCGCCGAGGATCCTGACCACCTTGAACTGATAATCATTCATTTCGGCCACCACCTTCGGCTGCCATTGCTCGGTAAAGAGAGTGAATTTCTGCGCAATATTAATCGATTGATACATGAGCTGACTCCTTGTGATAAAGGCTGTCAGCATAGATAACTCCCTAACGCAGAGATTGAACGATTGTGCAACTTGCGGCGCGTCAGGGGCGGACAAACTTCAGCCAGCGGCCGGGAGAGAGACCAAAGCGGCTGATGAACTGGCGCGTCATATGGCTTTGATCGGCAAAGCCCGCGTGGGCTGCGATATCCGCCAGATTATCCCCTGCCAGCATCCGCTGGCGGCAAAATTCGAGGCGCCTCATCATCACATAACGCCAGGGGCTGGCGCCAAACAGCGCCCTGAAATCGCGGCTCAGGCTCCAGCGGTCTCTGCCGCTGACGTTCGCCAGAGTGTCGAGGGTGATGTTCTGCGCAAAACAGGCGTGGATATACTCCCGGGCCCTTTCCGCCGCGGGGTAATCGAAGGCCCGGCGTCGAAAGCGCTGGCCGCCGACGGCGGCCAGGGTCTGCGCCAGATCGTACAGCGCGTCCTCCTCCTCCAGAGGCGCGAAGTGGGCATTGACGTCTTTCAGCAACGGCAGCGCGGCGTGCAGCAAGCGCGGATCGCTGGATATTCCCCCGGGGATAAAGGGCAACGGCCTGCCGCCAAGGATCTTTTGAATCAGCGCGGGCTCAATGTACACCATCCGGTAGCGAAACCCCTCCTCGGTCCCTGCCTCGCCGTCATGGACCTCATCGGGGTGCAAAACCATCGTCCCACCGGGGAGGCTGTGCTGGAGGCCGCCGCGATAGTGAAAGCGCTGCACGCCGGAGAGCGTCTGGCCAATGGCGTAAGTATCATGCCGGTGAGGCTCATAACCGTGGCCGCCGAAAAAGGCTTCGATACGCTCAATATGCGCGGGCGACTGGGCCAGGCGGACCCAATCCGCACGTTTCTGTTGTGGCATGTGATTTACGCTCCCGCGCGCCATTAAAAACGACATCCGCTATTCCGCTATATTACACAAAAAATTAACATCGCCGCTCGTTCTCCGCTACCCTTCACCACCGTTATGGTTGGTCATCACGCCCCGAGTCATCAACCAGAACAGCAGCGCCAGCAGACTGACCGATGCCCCCAGCAGGCAAACGCCCTGCCATCCCGCGCGCGCATATACCGCGGTCGTACTAATCGCCCCCAAACCGCTGCCAAGCGCATAAAACAGCATATACAGACCGACCAGCCTGCTGTGCGCTTCGGGTCGGGTACGGAAAATCATGCTTTGATTAGTGACATGCAGCGCCTGACCGCCGAGATCCAGCAGCACAATGCCAGCCAACAGCGCCGCTGGCGACCATGCCATCAGCGATAATGGCCACCAGGCCACCAGCAACATGACCAGGGCCACGGCGCTGGTGCGCTGCCCGTATCCGCGATCGGCCCATTTACCGGCTCGCCCCGCCGCCAGGGCGCCGATAGCCCCCACCAGGCCCAGGGCGCCGATCTCCGTATGCGAAAAGCCGAAGGGCGGAGCGCTCAAGGGCAAAACCAGCGCGCTCCAGAAGATATTGAAGGCGGCAAACATCAGTAACGCCAGCACGCCGCGCACCTGAAGCACTTTTTCCTGACGCAGCAGAGTCAGCATCGATGCCAACAGGCGCGGGTAGCTCAGGGGGGTCGACGCTACCGCTAACACCGGCAGCCGACGCCACAGCGGCAGCGCAATGCCCAGCATCAGTAAAGCGGCAAAGATGTATACCCCGCGCCAGCCGAAGAGATCGCTTACGCCCCCTGAAAATACCCGCGCCAGCAGCAGCCCGATAAAGACTCCGCTCTGCGCGGCGCCCACCACGCGTCCCTGTTCATGGGGCGAAGCGGCGCTGGCGGCATAGGCGATCAACCCCTGGGTCATTGCGGTACCCAGCAGGCCAACGGCAAGCATGCCGCCCAACAGCATCACGGTGGTCGACGCCAGACTCACCGCCGTCAGCGCAGCGATCAACAGAAAAACCTGCGTCGCTATCAGGCGGCGGCGATTGACTCTGTCGCCCAGCGGTACTAGCAAGAGCAACGCCATCGCGCAGCCAATCTGAGTCGCCGCAATCACCCCGCCAATCGCGGCGTCGCTGATGGCGAAATCTCGCGCCAGCGCGTCGAGCAGCGGTTGTGCGTAATAAACGTTCGCCACGCTCAACCCGCTGGCGAGAGCAAACAGCCACACCAGGCTACGCGGCATAACCGTTTCCGGGTCTATTAGCGATGGGGATAACATTGACGCTTTCATGATTCCAGCCTTAATAATCTAGTTTCAAAATAAAACCAGTTGTATGCTAGAACAGGGAGTTTTAAAATGCAACTAGTTTACCCGACCGTTTGGAGAGCCCATGCCTGCGCGTGAAAAAATGAAAAACGAAACCTGCCCCGTCGCCCGAAGCGTGGATATTATCGGCGATCGCTGGTCCTTGTTGATTGTGCGCGACGCCTTCGATGGTATGCGCCGCTTTAGCGATTTCCAGCGAAGCCTCGGTATGGCGCGTAATATTCTCTCTGACCGTCTGCACAAACTGGTAAATTCAGGTATCCTCACGACGCAAGCCGCCTCGGACGGCACGGCTTATCAGGAATACGTACTGACGGCAAAGGGGGAGCGTTTGTTCCCTGTGGTGGTTGCGCTACGCCAGTGGGGAGAGCAGCATCTGTTTGCCCCTGACGAACCCCATTCCGTCCTGATCGATAAACGTACGCTGCGCCCGGTTCCCATGATGTCGCCCGCGGCCGAAGACGGACTCGTCCTGACGCCTCACGAAACTGAGGTACAAAAAATCAAATAAAATTCTTTATTTAACAGCTGTTTATGTTAAAGGTGTATAATAAGCGCTAAACTATTCAAATCATAAATAAAATGGAGAACGGGCATGCGCGTACTCGTGGTTGAGGATAACGCTCTCCTGCGCCATCACCTGAAAGTTCAGCTGCAGGAGCTGGGACATCAGGTCGATGCGGCGGAAGACGCAAAGGAAGCGGATTACTATCTGGGTGAACATGTTCCGGACATCGCCATCGTCGACCTTGGCCTGCCGGATGAAGACGGCCTTTCGCTGATTCGTCGCTGGCGCAGCCACGACGTGTCGGTGCCGGGGCTGGTGCTGTCCGCGCGGGTTGGCTGGCTGGATTAAGTCGAGGTGCTGTGCGCCGGCGCGGATGATTTCGTCACTAAGCCGTTCCATATCGAAGAGGTCGCGGCCCGCATGCAGGCGCTGCTGCGGCGTAACAGCGGCCTGGCGTCACAGGTCATCTCCATACCGCCTTTCCAGGTGGATTTATCGCGTCGCGAGCTGTCGGTCAACGACCAGCCCATCAAGCTGACGGCATTTGAATACACCATTATGGAAACCCTGATCCGCAACCGGGGCAAAGTGGTCAGCAAAGATTCGCTGATGCTGCAGCTCTATCCCGACGCCGAGCTGCGCGAAAGCCATACTATCGATGTGCTGATGGGACGACTGCGCAAAAAAATACAGGCTGAGTATCCGCAGGATGTGATTACCACCGTGCGCGGCCAGGGCTATCTGTTCGAACTGCGCGGATGAAAGGGCTACTGCGGCATATTCTGCCGCTGTCGTTGCGCGTCCGCTTTCTGCTGGCAACGGCCGCCGTGGTGCTGGTGCTATCGCTTTCCTATGGCATGGTCGCGCTGGTGGGATATAGCGTTAGCTTCGATAAAACCACCTTCCGCCTGCTGCGCGGCGAGAGCAACCTGTTCTATATGCTGGCGAAGTGGGAAAACAACACCATCGAAGTTGATATTCCCGATAACCTCAATATGCAGAGCCCCACGGTAACGCTGATTTACGACGCTCACGGCCAGCTGTTGTGGGCGCAGCGCGATGTTCCGTGGCTCGTCAAGCGTATTCAACCTGACTGGCTCAAAAATAACGGCTTTCATGAGATTGAGGCCGACGTAGACAGCAGCAGTATGCTGCAGCACAACAATCATGAGATTCAGCAACAGCTGGACGCCATCCGGGAAGAGGACGACGGCTCCGAGATGACCCACTCGGTGGCGATCAACATCTATCCGGCCACCAGCACCATGCCGCAGCTCAGTATCGTGGTTGTCGACACCATTCCGGTGGAGCTGAAGCGCTCCTATATGGTGTGGAGCTGGTTTATTTACGTCCTGGCAGCCAACCTGCTGCTGGTGATCCCGCTATTGTGGGTCGCGGCGTGGTGGAGCCTGCGCCCTATCGAATCGCTGGCCAAAGAGGTGCGCGAACTGGAGGAGCATCACCGCGAGATGCTCAACCCGAACACCACCCGGGAGCTTACGCGGCTGGTCAGCAATCTCAACCGCCTGCTGAAAAGCGAACGCGAACGCTATGATAAATACCGCACGACGCTGACCGACCTCACCCACAGCCTGAAAACCCCTCTCGCGGTGATGCAGAGCACGCTGCGTTCCATGCGCGGCGAGAAGCTGAGCGTCAACGAAGCAGAACCGGTGATGCTGGAGCAGATTAGCCGCATCTCGCAGCAGATTGGCTACTATCTGCATCGCGCCAGCATGCGCAGCGGCGGTTCGCTGCTCAGCCGCGAACTGCACCCCATCGCTCCGCTGCTCGACAGCCTGACCTCGGCGCTGAACAAAGTCTATCAGCGCAAAGGCGTGAACATTACCCTGGATATCTCGCCGGAAATTAGCTTTGTCGGCGAAAAGAACGATTTTATGGAAGTCATGGGCAACGTTCTCGATAACGCCTGCAAATATTGCCTGGAGTTTGTGGAAGTCTCCGTTCGTCAGACCAACGACAATCATCTGCATATTCTGGTTGAAGATGATGGCCCGGGGATCCCGGCAACGATGCGCAGCGCGGTGTTCGATCGCGGCCAGCGCGCCGATACGCTGCGCCCCGGGCAGGGCGTGGGCCTCTCGGTTGCCCGCGATATCGTTGCCCAGTACGACGGCCGTATCCTGGCCGAGGACAGCCTTCTCGGCGGCGCCTGCATGGAAGTGATTTTTGGCCGTCAGACCCTCGAAGATAAAGAGAGCTAAAACAGTCGGTTTTTTAACGGCGCCTGCATCATGCTGGTGCCGCATCCGTTATAATCCCTATCAGACACCTGCTGTGGAATATAAATATGGATTATCAATTAACGCTTAACTGGCCCGACTTTATCGAACGCTACTGGCAAAAACGCCCTGTAGTGCTAAAACGGGGCTTTGCTAATTTCGTCGATCCGTTAAGCCCGGACGAGCTGGCCGGACTGGCGATGGAGAGCGAAGTCGATAGCCGCCTGGTCAGTCATCAGGACGGTAAATGGCAGGTTAGCCACGGCCCCTTCGAGAGCTACGATCACCTGAGCGAGAATAACTGGTCGCTGCTGGTACAGGCGGTTAATAACTGGCACCAGCCAACGGCGGCGCTGATGCATCCGTTCCGCGCTCTGCCCGACTGGCGCATCGACGATCTGATGATCTCGTTTTCCGTCCCGGGCGGCGGCGTCGGTCCGCATCTCGACCAGTACGATGTGTTCATCATTCAGGGGACCGGCCGCCGCCGCTGGCGCGTGGGCGAAAAAGTGCCGATGAAACAGCACTGTCCGCATCCTGACCTGCTGCAGGTCGATCCGTTTGAAGCCATTATTGATGAAGAGATGGAGCCGGGCGATATTCTGTATATTCCGCCGGGATTCCCGCATGAAGGCTACTCGCTGGAAAATTCGCTTAACTATTCGGTCGGCTATCGCGCGCCAAATGCCCGTGAGCTGTTCAGCGGCTTTGCCGATTACGTTTTGCAGCGCGAACTGGGCAGCCAGCGCTACGCCGATCCGGACGTACCGTCTCGCGACCATCCTGCCGACATTTTGCCGGTTGAACTGGATCGTCTGCGCGAGATGATGCTGGGGCTGATTAACCAGCCGGAGCACTTTAAGCAGTGGTTTGGCGAGTTTATCACCCAGTCCCGCCACGAACTGGATGTCGCGCCGCCGGAGCCACCATATCAGCCGGATGAAATTTACGATGCGCTGCAGCAGGGGGACAAGCTGTCGCGGCTCGGCGGTCTGCGCGTGCTGCGGATTGATGGCGAGGTATTCGTCAACGGCGAGAAAATCAACTCACCGCACCGGCCGGCGCTGGATGCCCTGGCTACTCATCTGACGCTAAACGCAGAGCATCTCGGCGATGCGCTGGAAGATCCCTCCTTCCTCGCCCTGCTGGCCGCGCTAGTCAACAGCGGCTACTGGTTCTTTGAGGACTGAGTCATCTGTTTGCCCGGTGGCGGCTGGCGCCTCACCGGGCCTACGGGATGGCATTCTACATTTGCCTACCGCACCGTCAGTTTCACCACCTCACCGGGCCGTAGCTTATAGAACCTTTATGCGCCGCGTTTCGCCGTCAGCTCGGCAATGCGTACAATCACCTGCACCGCCTTCTCCATGCCTTCAAGCGTCACAAACTCATGCTTCCCGTGGTAGTTATAGCCGCCGGTAAACAGGTTCGGGCACGGCAGGCCCATAAACGAGAGCTGCGCGCCGTCGGTACCGCCGCGAATCGGCTTTAACTGCGGTTCAATATCGCAATCTACCATCGCCTGGCGGGCGATATCGACCACGTGCGGGTGCGCCATCACCTTCTCATGCATATTGTAATAGCTGTCCTCAATGACCAGCTCGATATAGCAATCCGGATGAAGCCCCTTGCCGACCTTTTTGGCGATCTCCATCATCTTGCGCTTGCGGGCCTCAAACTGCTTCCGGTCAAAATCGCGGATGATGTAGTGCATATCTGCCCGATCGACGGTGCCTTTGATGCTGGCCAGATGGTAGAAACCCTCGTAGCCTTCGGTGGTCTCGGGCGCTTCGTCCGCTGGCACCTCGGCATGAATGCGCGCCGCCAGCGATAGGGCGTTCACCATCACCCCTTTCGCCGTGCCGGGATGAACGTTATTACCCACGATCTTAATCGTCACCGAGGCGGCGTTAAAGTTCTCGAACTCCAGTTCACCCACGCCGCCGCCGTCGACGGTGTAAGCCCAGCGCGCATCGAATGCCGCGACATCAAAATGCTTCGCCCCTTTACCCACCTCTTCATCCGGCGTAAAGGCGACGCGGATATCGCCGTGGGGAATATTCTTCGCTTTTAGCGTCGCCAGCGCGGTCATGATCTCCGCGATGCCCGCTTTGTCATCCGCGCCGAGCAGCGTTTTGCCATCGGTGGTAATCAGCGTCTGCCCGAGCAGCTGGTGCAGTACCGGGAACATCACCGGGGAGAGAACCTCGTCGCCAATACCGAGAGCGATATCACCGCCGCGGTAGTTTTCGACGATCTGCGGATTAACATTCTTACCGCTGAAGTCAGGCGACGTATCGACATGGGAAATAAAACCAACGGCCGGAATATCACCCTCAACGTTAGCCGGCAGGGTGCCCATGACCGTCCCTTTCTCACTCAGCGTCACGTTCACCAGTCCCATTTCTTGCAGCTGCGCCTGAAGCAGACGTAACAGCTTCCACTGACCTTCCGTGCTCGGTACCTGACGCACGCCAGGCTTCGACTGCGTGTCTAAAGAAACGTACTGCAAAAAACGCTCAAGCAATTTATCCATGTAGCCACCCTCTTCTTTTGTGACAACATTATTGATAAGCCGGAAAAGACAAATATTGCGTCAGGTCATTTTTAGCCCGGCAAATGAGAATTTAATCCATTTCGCACGATAATGTTGTAAAGGTAGCTCATCATGGCGCATCAATCATTGGCGATTACAATCGTTTGCCGTAGAATGCTCGGCCTTATTATTTTATGTGTCAAACCAAAGGTGGTTAACCACAAACCCCGCATCGGTAAGCTTTCCGCTGCGCCTACATGGGACAGAGTCAAAAATTGAATACACAACCGCGTTCGCGTTCTCCGCTGGTTCAGCTGGCGGGAATTCGCAAAAGCTTTGATGGTAAAACGGTAATATCCGACCTCAATCTGACCATCAACAACGGTGAGTTTCTCACCCTGCTTGGCCCCTCCGGCTGCGGTAAAACAACCGTTCTTCGTCTTATCGCCGGCCTGGAAAGCGTCGATAGCGGCCGAATCCATCTCGAAGATCACGATATCACCCATATCCCGGCGGAAAACCGCCACGTTAACACCGTCTTTCAAAGCTATGCGCTGTTTCCGCACATGACGGTGTTTGAAAACGACGCCTTTGGCCTGCGAATGCAGAAACCCCCGGCCGCGGAAATTACCCCCCGCGTCCACGACGCCCTACGTATGGTGCAGCTTGACGCGTTTGCCCAGCGTAAACCGCATCAGCTCTCCGGCGGCCAGCAGCAGCGCGTCGCCATCGCCCGCGCGGTAGTCAACAAACCGCGCCTGCTGCTGCTTGATGAATCTCTCTCCGCACTTGATTATAAACTGCGCAAGCAGATGCAGAATGAGCTGAAGGCGCTTCAGCGTAAGCTCGGCATCACCTTCGTCTTCGTGACCCACGATCAGGAGGAGGCGCTGACCATGTCCGACCGCATCGTGGTCATGCGCGAGGGTAAAATTGAGCAGGACGGCACGCCGCGCGAGATCTACGAAGAGCCAAAAAACCTGTTTGTCGCCAGCTTTATCGGCGAAATCAACATCTTCGATGCCACAGTCATCGAGCGGATCGACGAGCAGCGGGTGCGCGCCAGCGTCGAAGGCCGCGAATGCAATATTTACGTCAGCTTCGCCGTTGAAAAAGGCCAGCGGCTTAACGTTCTGCTGCGTCCGGAAGATCTGCGCGTGGATGAGATCCACCACAGTAACGATGCCGATGGCTTGATAGGCTATATCCGCGAACGCAACTATAAAGGCATGACGCTGGAATCGGTGGTTGAACTGGAAAACGGCAAAATGGTCATGGTCAGCGAATTCTTTAATGAAGACGATCCTGATTTTGACCACTCTCTCGACCAGAAAATGGCCATTAACTGGGTAGAAAGCTGGGAGGTTGTGCTGGCCGATGAAGAACACAAGTAAATTCCAGAATGTGGTGATCGCCACCATCGTGGGCTGGCTTGTGCTGTTCGTCTTTTTGCCCAACCTGATGATCATCGCTACCAGCTTCCTGACCCGCGACGATACCAACTTCGTTAAGCTGGTCTTTACGCTGGATAACTACGCGCGCCTGCTCGACCCGCTCTA
>ENA-UOZI01000363-UOZI01000363.1-food-metagenome-genome-assembly--contig:-NODE-363-length-10835-cov-16.601855_pt1 | contig 10835 bp, 9 predicted proteins | sample MGYA00249871_ERZ772729 | MGnify/ENA primary metagenome ERZ772729 (study PRJEB29005, sample SAMN08379449) | food metagenome | isolation source: cheese - non spiked | study: EMG produced TPA metagenomics... | reverse complement strand
CAGACATCATGGCCGTAGGTCGCTATGTGCTTTCTGCCGATATTTGGCCGGAACTAGAACGCACTCAGCCTGGTGCATGGGGGCGTATTCAGCTGACTGATGCTATTGCCGAACTGGCGAAAAAACAGTCCGTTGATGCCATGCTGATGACTGGAGACAGCTACGACTGCGGTAAAAAAATGGGCTATATGCAGGCGTTTGTGAAGTACGGACTGCGTAACCTGAAAGAAGGGGCGAAGTTCCGCAAAGGTATTGAGAGGTTGTTGAATGATTAAAAACATGAACAAATATAACGGTAAATAAGAGAAATTGTAACGGCAGTGAGGATTTGCGGCGAAGCTCAAACGTGGCGAATATCCCTGTCGTTATTTATTAATAAATCATCGTACTAACAATGGAATAAAAAAGTGCCTTGTTTTAAGTTTTACAGGATATTCCTTGTTTCTGGAGGAGATTGATAAGACAATCAGCATCTGAATTTATCAGAACTTGTGTGTCTTGCTGATTACATTGTTATATTCATGCAGTGTACTGGTAGCTGTGGAGCCAGGGGCGGTAGCGTGCATTAATATTCACAATATATTCTTTTAAATGTAAGCAGAATTAATCGAACCTAAATAATGTCACGTAACAAAATAATCATAAAGAATACTATGTTTTTGGCAACAAGAACTTTAGTTTCTTTAAGTGTTTCATTTTACACAACAAGAATAGTTATACAACAGTTGGGGGCGGCAGACTATGGCTTATTTAATATCATTTATGGAGTTGTAACATTTTTTACATTCGTAGTCACCGCGATGAATGATTCTGTACAGCGTTATATTGCAATAGGTGTTGGTTCACAAAAAATATCGGTTATTAGAGATGCTGTAAAAAATAGTATGTTTATATTTGTTATATCTGCTTTCATATTGGCAGTATGTCTTCTTTTGGCAAGGGGGGTGATCATACATAATATTTTAAATATACCTAAAGATTCTATTGAAAATGCAAGTGTGTTATATTTGGTTGCAGTATTTTCAATAACCATACTTATAATTCAGACGCCACTTAATGCGATGGTGTTAGCATACGAGAAAATGTCATTTTACGCATACATGATGATATTTGAAATGGTAGCTAAAATGAGTATGGCTTTGTTACTAACTTTACTGGAAAAAGATAAGGTCATTGTATATTCAATACTTTTAGGTTCTATTTCTTTTTTTAACTTGTTGGTTTATTTATGCTACTGCTTGATATGTTTTAAAAAATCAATGTTTGGTGGGAGAATAAAATTTAGAGTGCTGAAAGAAATTTCAACTTTTTCATTTTGGAATATATTTGGTAATTTCTCTTACATGTGCAGAGTTCAGGGAGTGAACATTGTAATTAATATGTTTTACGCTATAGCCGTGAATGCAGCATATGCGATTTCGATTACTGTTTTAAATGCAATTAATACACTTACGCAATCATTAATTACAGCATTAAGGCCTCAAATATTTAAATCATATGGCGAATGTGATTTAAAAAGATATAATCATCTAGTTCTCTTTGGTTCAAAATATACATTTTCAATATTGTTTCTGTTAAGTAGCCCTGTAATTCTATGTGCGGATGAGTTGTTAAAGATATGGCTTGATATTGTACCAGATTATACAGTTGAATTTGTGAGGTTGGTCATTGTTGTGGCTTTTATTGATAGTTTTTCATATAGCATGATTGCTGGTATTCAGGCTACGGGTAGGATTAAAACATATCAACTAGTTGTTAGTTTAATTGTCCTAATTAATTTGCCGTTAACCTTTATTTTGTTTAAGGCAGGAAATAATGTTTTAAGTATGTTTTATCCATTTATTGTTACTGCCATTATCAATCAAGGTTTAAGGTTGTATTTTATCTATATCAATGCAGGTTTTGATTATAAGAAGTATTTCACTGTTGTGATCTATCCTTGCTTGTTAGCTGTATGCTTATCGTTAGTGACAGATATTTCAATTAAAAAAATGCTTCCATTTAACAGTGTTATTGATGTTTTAATTGTGTGTATTTTTATTTTTTCATTCAATACAATAATTTTTTATTGGGTTGTAGTTTCTAAAAAGGAAAAAAAATGGTTATTAGAAACCCTGAAAAGAAAAGTGAAATAACAATAAAAGATGTTATAGACAATGAACTCTGTACTGGTTGTGGAGTTTGTATTTCGGAAGATAGTAGCAAAACCTCCTTTATGAAATGGAATTCTGAAGGTTTTTATGAGCCATGTTTCTCTCCTGTATCAACATTATTCAATATGCAGCGTGTTTGTCCCTTTAACTTAAGTAGGGATACATTAGTGAATGAGGATGAACTTGCGCATGAGTTTTTTGATGGTAAGGGATATTTAGATTCTGAGGTTGGGTTTTATAAAAAAATATATGTGGGTTATTCTAAACATTTTAGAGAGACTTCATCCTCCGGTGGTATAGCTACATATGTATTTGAACAACTTCTTAGACGTAAGTATGTTGATGCTCTATTTATAGTTAGGGAGCTTGGTGGTTCATATGGATATCAAGTCTTCGATAATCCAGAACATATTAAGGATATGTCTAAAACAAGATATTATCCTGTAACGCTAGAAAAGTTATTTGATAATATTTATAAGCTTAATGGTAGAGTGGCCGTTTCAGGAGTGGCATGTTTTATTAAAGCCATTAGGCTCAAACAACATTACCATCCAGAACTGAAAGAGAAAATACCATTCCTTGTTGGTATAATTTGTGGAGGACTCAAAAGTCGATATTACACTGATTATTTATCACAGTCTGCTGGTTGTGTCAGTGAGTACCAAAATGCTGAGTATCGAGTGAAAAAGAAAGATAGTCATGCTCTTGACTATCGTTTCACATGTGTTGAGAAATCAAATAATATAATTCATTCTGTTGATATGCAAAGAATGGGGGATATGTGGGGTTCAGGGCTATTTAAGGCAAACGCATGTGACTATTGTGATGATGTTACAACCGAACTCGCAGACATATCATTGGGTGATGCCTGGATTTCGCCATACAATATGGATGGAGCTGGTAATAATGTAGTTGTATGTCGCTCCACCACAGCTCATGAAATTATTTTATCTGGGATTGAGAAAAAAGACTTAGAATTAACGGAACTCGAATTAGAGCAGTTGAAATTGTCACAACAAGGAAGTTTTAACCACAGGCATAAAGGATTATTATATAGAATAAAAAATGCAGAGAAAAATAATCGCTTAGTGCCTGTTAAGAGGAAAAGATTCTTACGCTCTATATCTTTTTTATTAAAGTTAATTCAAAAACAACGATCAGTTACAAGGAGAAAAAGCATAGAGATATGGATGGAAACTCAAAATTCAGCAACTTTCGATAAGAAAATGAAGGGATATTTATTCACGTTGCGTTGGTTAACAGTGGTCAATAGGAAATTAAGTCGGATGTTCAAGATTGTTTCTCTAAATAGAATGGGTAAAAAATGAAAGTTGCAATATTAACTCAACCATTACATACGAATTATGGTGGCACATTACAAGCCTATGCATTACAAAAAGTCTTGATTAATTTGGGACATGAACCAGAGACTATTAATTATAGGTCGAAAATTAAGAGGCCACTATTTATCCGTGTTGTGTTGTCAAAAATTAAAAGGATAGTATTATGCCGAAAAATCACATTTGATTTTACAACACAAGATAGAATTAATATTAGGAAGCATCATCAATCTTTCATTGATACAAGATTAAACTATTCAGAGGAGATTAACGGTACTGAGGGGTTGAGAGATTATATTTTAAAAAATAATTACGGTGCTGTAATAATAGGTAGTGATCAGACATGGAGACCAATATATTCGCCTAGAATAGATTCATTTTTTCTCGATTTTTTAAGTGATGTAAACGATATAAAAAAAATGGCATATGCAGCATCTTTTGGTACTGATAAATGGGAGTTCACGGAGTCACAAACTAATTTATTTAAATTGTTACTTTCAAAATTTGACTATGTTTCAGTTAGAGAGTCCTCAGGAGTCAAATTATGTAGTGAAAAATTTGGTTTGAAAGCAGAGTTGGTTTTAGATCCGACATTGCTATTGACATTCGAAGATTATACTCATTTATTAGACAATGACTATATTAATCTTCATAAGGGAAAGGTGTTTAGTTATGTACTTGATGAGAATTACGACAAAAAAAACTTTATAGACACAGTAGCAAGTACTCTCCGCACAACGTCATTTTATACTTACCCTAAAAAAATCACTAAAGATGAATATGTGATTAGAAATTATTCCGAGTATGAATATCCGCCAATAGAATATTGGATTTCTTCGTTTAAGGCCGCTGAATTTATTGTAACAGATTCATTTCATGGAACAGTATTTTCTATTATTTTTAACAAACCCTTCATCGCCATTGCAAATGAAGAGAGAGGAAAGGCTAGATTTACGTCACTATTGGAAATGTTTGGTCTTGAAAGACGACTTGTGAGTAATTTAGATGATGTTGATTTAAAGCTTGTAAATGAAAAAATTAACTATGGCCCCATAAATGAAAAAATTGCTTATTTTAGAGAAGAGTGCCTTAAAAAGTTGCAGTTAATGCTAATAAAATAATCAGATTATGTATGTCTCTCTACAATTAAAATATGAATGTTGATCGATGAAGAATTGTAAAGTATCTGTAATTATTCCGGTCTATAATGCGGAAAAATATATACAACGTTGTATTTTAAGCTTATTAAAGCAGACATTAGATGATGTTGAAATTATCATCATTGATGATGGTTCTACTGATAATTCACTTTCTATAATAAAAGAAACTGTTGCATTGCATACTGCTAGTAGAGCTCGCCAAAAGAGAATCAATATAATCTCTCGAGAAAACAAAGGAGTTGCCTATACACGAAGTCAGGGATTGAGACTTTCGCAGGGGGAATTTATCATTCATTTTGATAGTGATGATTGGGCAAAATCCAATATGCTGGAGGAAATGTATAAGACAATTGTTTCCAATAATGCAGACATGGTTATATGCGATTATTTTTTAGTGAAGAATAATAAAGAAATACTTATAAAACAGAGAGTGGAGTATGAGCCAAAGAAATGTATTAGATATCTACTGACTGGTGAGCTAGAAGGGTTTACATGGAACAAACTAATTAGAAAAAAATATATCGATAAAAATAAAATTGATTTTGTTAATAAAATTACTTATATGGAGGATTTTTTGTTCATATTAAGTGTGTTACTACACAATCCTAAAATTATTTTTCAGGATTGTGCATATTATTATTATCAAAAAAGCAATCCTAAATCTCTAACTAGCCATGCTAGTGTGGATAGGCTTTCTGAAATGATTAAAGCCGTAAGTGAAATAGAAAAGAAGATAAATAAATATAATTTACAAAAGTATCTGAATAACGAGTTTCAATTGTTTAAGTTAAAACAAAAAATTTGGTTTATATCTATAAGTAAGTTAAATGTTAATGATAATGTATGGAATCTCTTTCCTGAAACAAATCCATTTATATCAAAGGTAAATGTGCTTTTTTATTATAAAATAGTGCTTTTTCTTGATAGTATTAAACTGCGTTTTTTTTCAAATAAGATCATTTATCTCATTGGATTGGTGCAGGCTTTATTACAAGAAAGGAAAGAGAAGTGATACCAAAAATAATTCATTACTGCTGGTTCGGTCGCTCTCCATTGTCGGAATTAACAAAGCAGTGCATTGCAAGCTGGGAGAAATATTGTCCTGAATATAAAATCATAAGATGGGATGAAAATAATGTCGATTTGAATTCTTGTTCTTTTGTTAGACAAGCTTATAAAGAAAAAAAATGGGCGTTCGTTTCTGATTATGTAAGGCTTAAAGTGGTTAATGAATATGGCGGTATCTATCTTGATACAGATGTTGAATTAATAAAGCCATTAGATGATTTGTTAATATATCCTGCATATATAGGCTTTGAAATTAACAAGGAATGGTATGTAAATTCTGGTTTGGGGTTCGGTTCTGTTAATAATAATCCGGTTTTAGAATCATTAATTATGGAGTATGAAAATATTAATTTTGTAAATGAGGATGGGACTCTAAATATAACGCCGTGCCCCATAAGAGAAACAAAAGCATTAACAAAAATAGGTTTAATTCCTGATGGTCAATGTCAATCTTTTGATAATATAGTGATTTTTTCTGCAGATTATTTTTGTCCTGTATCTATAACAGGTGAGAGAAATTTTTCTGATAAAACATATTCAATACATCATTACGATGCTAGTTGGTTTTCTGAGCAAAAGAGAAAAGGCCTGCAACGTAAAAAGAGATTTATAAAACTATTCGGCAACCTAATAGGCACATATATTAATAAACCTTTTATTTTTGTAGATGAATGTCGCGAGTTCGGATTAGTTAAAGCAATCAAGAATATGCGTTCCAATTTTCCTTAATTTTTAGTGTTAAGGAATAAGTTTCGTTAAAATACTTTATTCATTTAATTAATAAAGGTTTAATGGTGATTAGATGTACTTTCTTTTGTTCTTCTCAATATTTTATTTTGTATACGTAATCTTAATAGGAACATTATGTCATAACTATAAAGCCCTTTTGATTTTTTCACTAATCCCTCTGACAATAGTGTCAGGTATAAGATATAATGTCGGCTTTGATTTTATGTCATATGTTGATTACTTCAATCAACTCAAATATTCAAATGATATATATCTAGATTCTACCTTTAAGTATATAAGCTACTTTACCTATTATATAGGAGGTAACGAACAGATTTTGTTTCTGATATATGCGGTTTTTTATTCGGTTGCACTTTATTTTTTAATAAAACTGGTATTGGAAAATTATATAACGGAAATAAATAATTTTTATACTATTGGACTTGTGTTATCATTTTATTCGTTTTATTTTTTATTATCATTTAATCAAATTAGGGCTGTATTATCAGCTCTAATACTATGTTATGGGCTATTAAAAAATAAAATAGATTTTTCTTTTATAATAACAATTACATTAAGTATTCTTTTTCACTCTGCAGCAATGTTCATTTTACCTCTTTATTTTGTCCTAAGAAAAATAAATGTAACAGTTCTGTTGGTGATATTCCCTTTTTTGGTTGTTGCTTCATTCTTTAATATTTTTTCAGATATTGTGAGATTCATTCTGACATTGCTAAATAGTCGTTTTTTAACATATTTTAACTCTGAATATTTTGTTCCAAGGACGGGAATGGAAAAAATGTATAGTATGATCTCAATGATTATTGTTTTGGGAATGGTTGTTTGTTTGTCTAAATTATTACCTAAAAAGTTTGATTTAATGATAAAGTTTGTTATTCTTTTTGTTCTACTTAGAGCGATGTCAATTGATATATTGATTTTTGCTAGGTTTAGTGATTTTCTTAAACCAATGGCTATAATTCTTATATTTACCGCTATTTATTTTTCTTCGAATAAAGTGCGACCTAGAATTATCCTTCCTTTTTATTTAATTATGACATTGTTTCTCTGTATTTTTAATATAATAATCGGATCGAATATAACTAAGGGGAACTATTATACTTATGGTTATAACATTTGCTTTTTTGGCAATAAATGTATAGATAAATTTTATTAGTAATTATCATTTGATACTTCTGGTATTTATGGAAAAATATATGAATAACTTTTCTTGTAAAGAACCCCCTTCATTTATTGAAAATAAAATTATATTATCAATTATTCTTCCTGTATATAACGTATCAGAGTATTTAATTGAGTGCCTAAACAGTTTGCTGTTAGACGTTCATGAACGTTATCTTAATAGATGTGAAGTAATTGTGGTTGATGATGGTTCAACTGATAATTCATTTGAATTAATGAGAGAGTATTCTTTGAAATATCCTGAATCTATTAAGATTTATTCGAAATTCAATGGTGGTCTCTCAGATGCAAGAAACTATGGATTATTAAAATCTTCAGGTAAATATATTTCTTTTGTTGATTCAGATGATGTTGTTAATAGAGGTTTTATAAAGGAAATCATCAATTTCATTGATGCCTATGATTTTGATATATTGTCATTTGACTTCATGAAGTTTTTTAATAATAATGATGCTCTTATTCTTTCACAAATAGATGAATTCTCCAAAATGGCAGAAAGAGTAGATTCGGAGTTCTACAAGTCCAAGCCTGTTTTTGCTTGGAATAAAGTTTATCGACGTTCTCTTTTCGACAATGAAGTATTTCCTAAGGGGTGGTATTATGAAGATGTTGCATTAATTCCGTTATTATTAGATAGAGCAAAAGTTTTATACCATATTAATAGCGTTTGTTATTTTTATAGACAGAGACAAGGAGCAATCACTTTTTTTTATGACAATAAATATCTTGATATTTTAAAAGGAGTGTCTTTTTTATATGACAGGTCACAATCTTCATTCATTAAAACGATAATTATAAATCAGTTTTTTACTTTAACCTTACTATCTTTAAGATTGCCGACTGATAATTATTTCATGAATATGAGGGGGATTATTGATACCTATTGTGAAAAATTTGACTTGGATTCCTTTGAGCCTAAACTAATATTAAAACACATTCCTTTTTTATTGCTTAAAAAATTGAAGTCGCTGTGTGTTTATCCACTGTATTTATTTAAACCTGCAGTTTTTTTACATAAACAAATTAAACATTTTAGAGGAAAACTAAAGTGAAATATGATTATATAATTATAGGTAGCGGTCTTTTTGGGAGTGTGTTTGCACATGAATTAGGGAAAATGAAAAAAAAGGTCAAGGTTATTGAGCGTCGTGATCATGTTGGTGGTAATGTATATTGTGAGAATATTGAAGGAATTAATGTTCATAAATATGGCGCACATATATTCCATACTAACGATAAAGAAATATGGGATTATGTAAATCAATTTGTAGAGTTTAATAGATATACAAATTCACCATTAGCTTTTTCAAAAGGTAAAATTTATAATTTACCTTTTAACATGAATACCTTTAATCAACTCTGGGGGGCTATTACTCCTCAACATGCGAAAGAAATTATTAAAAAGCAAAGCGGTGAAATAAGTGGAAATAAACCAAGGAATCTTGAAGAGCAAGCTATTTCTTTGGTGGGACGAGATATTTATAATTGTTTGATTAAGGAGTACACTGAGAAACAATGGGGACGACCTTGCACTGAATTGCCATCATTTATTATAAAACGACTCCCTGTTAGGTTTACATACGATAATAACTATTTTAATGACCAGTATCAAGGAATACCAGTCGGTGGTTACAATAAATTAATCGATGCATTATTAAATGGTATTGAAGTTCAAACATGCACTGACTATTTTGAAGAGAAGAAATATTGGGATTCTATTGCAAAGAAAATTATTTATACAGGGCCTATTGATAAGTTTTATTGCTATAAATTTGGAGCTTTGGATTATCGATCATTAAAATTTGAGCATGAATTACTGAATGTCGATAATTTTCAAGGGAATGCTGTTGTAAATTATATAGACAAAAAATTCCCATTCACTCGTATAATAGAACATAAATTTTTTGAATTTGGTGAACAGCATAATACTCTCATTACTCGAGAGTACCCAAAAGAATTCGAAGAAGGCGATGAGTATTACTATCCTGTCAATGATGAAAAAAATATGCAAATCTATAAAATGTATTATAATCTTTCTAAACAGGAAAGTAATGTGATTTTTGGTGGACGTCTTGCGGAATATAAATATTATGACATGCATCAAGTTATCAAATCAGCTTTAAATGCATTCCGAAAAGAGGTACGTTTAGGTGAATAAAGAAGTAATCGCAGTTATTGTAACCTATAATAGAAAAGCATTATTGCTGAAAGTTATAGATGCTGTTATTAACCAAAGTTATCCACTAAAAAAAATATTGATAATAGATAATAATAGTACTGATGGTACGGAGATGTTTATTTCAAATAGGCTCTCTGACGTGGTGAAGTATAAAAATACGGGGGATAATTTAGGGGGGGCTGGCGGGTTTTATAGAGGATTCATAGAGGCGGAAAAATATGGCTATGATTATCTTTGGTTAATGGACGATGATTTTATGCCTACAGTGAATTGTCTTGAAATATTAATATCAAATAGCCCTGATGGTATTGTCCAACCTGTTAGATATAACTTGGATGAAACTTGTGCAGAGCTTTCTCCATTAACTTATGATTTATCTAACCCATTTAAGTTAAACCCTAAAGGTACACCATTAAAAAATTACTTAAATACAATTGGTAATAAATCTGCGAAGGTAGATATTGAAGCTATTCCATTTGAAGGTCCATTGATTTCACGAAAGGTTGTTGAAAAAATAGGCTATCCAGAGCCTAAGTTTTTTATTTTTTGTGATGACATTGAATACGCTATTAAAGCTAAAAGAAAGGGGATTCCCATCCAGTGCAATCTTAAAGCCAAGGCATACCGCCTTTTGGTCAACAATCAAGGTAATGATCTTCTTTCCTGGAAAGGATATTTTATGCTTCGAAATCTTTTCTACCTGCATAAAACGTATGGGACCAATTTCCTTGTTAGACAAAAACCTATCGTATTGGGATTAGGATATGCATTGTCGTGTGTATTGAAATGCAATTTTTCTCAACTTCCCGTTATATGGCGTGCTTTTTGGGATTCATCTACGTTAAGAAATACCGAAAAATTCAGGCCCGAAATGAGAAGTAAATAATTTATTATTATGTTTTTATTAATTAATGTCGATTTTTACTAAAATTCTTAACACGATATTTATCCCTGACAGGAGTAAACAATGTCAAAGCAACAGATCGGCGTCGTCGGTATGGCA
>ENA-UOZI01000353-UOZI01000353.1-food-metagenome-genome-assembly--contig:-NODE-353-length-11098-cov-71.629177_pt1 | contig 11098 bp, 7 predicted proteins | sample MGYA00249871_ERZ772729 | MGnify/ENA primary metagenome ERZ772729 (study PRJEB29005, sample SAMN08379449) | food metagenome | isolation source: cheese - non spiked | study: EMG produced TPA metagenomics... | reverse complement strand
GCGAATCGGAATATTTAAATCTTGAGCGGTCAGCGAAAGTTTTAAATATTTCGGTGCCTGCTTTTGTCAAAAAGAAGGCACAAGGCGCACGTGTGGTTGCACCTAAAATTAACCCGGACGATTCAAAAGAGATTGCTCGGCAGTTGGCAGCACTTGGTAATAACGTGAACCAACTCGCCAAAAGGGTCAATCAAATCGAATTTGCGGACAAAAACACGCAGGAGCTCATATCAGGCGATTTAAGGCGTGCTTTGGACGGTCTTGGGGAAATATGGCGACAACTCACATAAAACGCTCTTCTGGTGCTTCTAGGCTCGTCAATTACGCAGAAAAAAGAGCCGTTCAAAAAGACGGATACAATTTAGACATTGACTATGCCAAATCAGAATTTAAGCAAGTCAGAGAAATTTACGGTAATAAAGGGTCAACACAAGCCTACGCTTCAAGAGTGGCTTTCTCTCCAAAAGAATTTGACCCTAAGAACACCGAAGCCCAAATCAAGGCACTTGAAATTGCCAAAGAAATCTATTCTACCGCTTATCCGAACCAACAAGTCGCTTTATACGTTCATAATGACACTGATTCCCTCCATGTTCATGCCGTGATTGGGGCAATTGATTTACAGACAGGCAAGAAAATGCACGGAAATTGGCAACAATATCGTGAAAGGCTCGTCAAAATCACGGATAAAGTCGTAGAAAGACATGGTTTAGAGGTAACGATTCCTAAGCATAAGCCTGAAAAGCGGTCTATGGCGGAAATCAAAATGAAAGAGCGAGGGCAAGTGCCTTGGAAAGATAAAATTAGACAAGCAATTGATACAACCATGCGAGAAAGCCATATTAGCGATTTTAAGAGCTTTAAAGACAAACTGGGGGAATTTGCCATAAACGTAATTGAACGTGGCAGAGACCTCACATATGGGCTCACAGGAACGAATTATAAAGCTCGTGGGGCGAAACTCGGAGACGACTACAAAAAGGAGACCATTTTTAATGAGCTGGACAGACGAAACAAACGGAAACTTACAACAACAAGAAAGCCAATCCTTGGAGACTTTGACTTTGGAGAATACAAATCTCAAGTTAAAACTGGAAGAAGCCAAATCAATAATGAGCGATCAGAGCTCAATCATAAACGCACTAAAAAACAAGCAGATGAGCTTAGTAGAGCTAGAAGAAATGCAAGAAACCTTGAAAGTAAAAGAGCAAAAACTCAACCAAAAGGACCAACTTTATGAGGAACTAAAAAAGAAATTTACCGCAGAGCCTGACATGCTTGTAGAGCTTAAAACAGACTTTCGGAAAATAACCAGCCCTGCTTTTGATATTATCAATAATGCCTCTAAATCATTGACTGGGGGCGTTAAAAACCTTAAATATGACGATTTGAGAAAAGTCTTAGAAATTGTTATTCAAGCAAGAGATGAATCTCAAAGAACACAAGAAATGTGTAAGAGCCTTTTTGCCAAAAATAAAAAACTACTAGACGGTGGAATCACTGATTTTGAACTCAAAATGCATGACGCTAAACTTGAACAAGACTTAGAAATCAAATTTAGAAAAAGATATGGAATTGATTAGTTTGACAAAAACTAGAACTTGTGATAAATTCTAGTTAAAGAGAAATATAGCCATAGGCTACCAAAAAGCAGACACTCCAATGTCTGCTTTTTTTATATCAAAAAGCCAGATGCTCCAACATCTGACCTTAAGCGACTAGTGGCGCTTTTTGTGTTTCTTGCTTTGTTTTCTAGTACCTAGCCAATACTTGAAAAGCTCAGTTAAGCAATTTAATGCAAGAGCAGAAACAAAAGAGAATAATATAGTCATAAAGCTACCTCCTTTCCCTTAGGATAGGCATTAGCGCCAAAATTTATTGTATCATACGTAAAACATTATATTGTATATATTTTTTAAAATATGTATATGTATACTCTAAAACATATAGTCAAATAGCAAGTGGTTGCGTTTTCAATGATAAACTGGTATAATTTTTGTCAAAAGGAGAAAATTTATGATAAAAATGTTTAAATCACGGTCTTTTGTTGGAGTCATGGCTTGTTCTATTCTATTTTCTGCTGTGTTACCTTCTGTTTCAGGAGTCGTTAGTGCGGAACAAGTGAAAAAAGAGAATATAACCCAACAGGAAGTTAAATTACCTACCCCTACTGGAAAAGAAGTATTGCTTTCAGAAATTAACCCTATGGATATTGTTTTAATTAATGGGACTGCTTACGACAAAGAAGGTAACGTTGTTGTAGAATACCATAATCAAAGTCTTCAAAGAGGTAAATTTAGTTTTGTAGCCAAAAAGCTTCTCGCTTCATATAATAAATGGCCAGGATGGGTAAAAGGAGTTGTAAGTTATGCTGCAGTTAAAAAGTTTGATAAGTATTTAGATAAATGGAGTGGTAATTTATCTGATGGACTCACACTAGCAATAGCAAAAACTACTTTTTTGAATATGCAAATGTCTAGAGCTATCGCAAATACACTTATCTCTCTCTTTGTTTAGATTGGTTATGTTAAGTGAAAAATTTTTTTATTTATATTCTTTGGTTTCTTTGTACTAAATGGATATGGAACATTATTGTATTTTTATTGAATCCAATATATAAAGTTCCAAATAATTGGTTCTTTGATTGGGGAGTACAATTCGTTGTTATTGCAATTCCTATTTATTTAATTTTTAATAAGCTAGGACTATTTGATAATAACTCAAAAACAAAAAAGTAGCCAGTCGTTATTGGCTACTTTTTTTATTAAAAAATAAGACAAGGTATCCGCAAAGGCTTTGCCTGCGCCAGTTCTTTTAGCAGTAATGTCAGATATTTTTATTGAGCAGTACAAGCGGAGCGACAAAATCAAACAGGGAAATTTGAATAGAGATAAAAAATAAGGACTTTTTCAAGTCCTTTTTATTATTTTATATTATATATTTTGTCTTTTGTTCTTTTGGGCAAAAATGTAAGCAAGTTTTCATTGACTATACAAGATTATACACGGAGAAAAAGCGATACATACACGGAGAAAAAGCGATACATACACGGAGAAAAAGCGATACATACACGGAGTTTCATGTTGTTTTCTCCGTGTATTTTTGTTATAATAAAAAAGTGCTGAGAAATCTTACTCGGAAAAGTCGTTTCTCAACACAATAATAAACCACCTAGAAAGGAGGTATAGCCTTATTATACCACGGAATGAGAGAATCTTACATATGGATGAGTTAATGAATAGAAAGGCTGTCGAGCACAACGACTTAGTTTCAAGCGTTGCCAAAATGGACAAGACCCCTTTAAAAATCTTCGAATTGGCAGTATCTTGTATTGATACAGATAACCCACCTAAAGATGAAACGGTTTATTTATCAAAATCAGAACTTTTCTCGTTCTTTGATGTGTCGAGCAAAAGTAAGAACAGTCGATTTAAAAAGGCTATAGAAACCATGCAGCATCAGGCTTTCTTCGAGATTAGAGAAGAACAAGGCAGAGGGCTTGAATATCGTAGTATTGTCCCTATTCCTGAGGTTGCATGGAACTCTTACAATGATGAAGTGAAAATACGGTTCGACCGTGCTATCATGCCTTATCTGATTGACTTAAAAAAGAATTTTACTCAGTATGCCATATCTGAAATCATGAACTTAAACGGCAAGTATAGCATTATCTTGTACAAGTGGCTTGTGATGAACTATAACCAGTTTGAACACTACCAGTACAAGAAAGAACGGACACAAGCACAATTAGAGGAGCTAAGAAACCCTAAAATGTCAGTTAAAGAATTACGTGTTTTAACCGATACAACGACAGACTACAAGGCGTTTACAGATTTTGATAAGTGGGTATTAAAAAAAGCTACTGAAGAAATCACCGCAAACACCCACTACAACGTGAGCTACGAGAAGATAAAAATAGGACGTTCTATCGCAGATATCATCTTTCACATCGAGAAGAAAAAAGTTGCTAAAGACGAAAGTTACAAGGAGCGCCAACAAGACCCTGTTTATCTTGGAAACAAAGAAACGAGAGTTCAGACACAACAAGAACTCCTCTCAAAAGCTCTACAAAGCGAGTATACAACGATTTTAGGCGAGAATATGCTCATTGGTTTCAAGGATATACAAGACATTGAGCTTATGGCAGACTTACAACGCTTAGTCTACCCTCTCTATGACGAACTCAAAGAGCTTAAAGGACTTGATGAAGTGAGAAAACATCTCTCTTACGTGGCAAAAAAACAAGAAGCCTATTCTAAAACAAATATCGCAAAATACTTAAAAATAGCGATAAATCAGTATTTAGGAGCGGTCAAATTTCAATAAAAAAGGCACGAGAGATAGGACCTCTACGTGCCATGCTTACAAGGAGCGACGTACTCCGTGTAGGCACTGATTATTATATCAAAGATTGGCGTAATAGTCAGTTGGCAGTCCTCCTTTACAGGAGAAAAAATAATGACATTTACTCATGCACACGAAGTACAAAATTCAGAAGAACTTTACAAAGTCGCAAACAGATACGAATATGTAATGCGTATGGACGAGGCAACAGACAAACTTGAAGAAATTTCAGGCGATATTGGAGCAGTAATGGATGTAGTATCTATTTTAGAAGATTTTGTTTGTTCGGAAAAACTTGATGATAGAATTATAAGTATGTTGGAATTAATGAATAATAGGCTCGAACAAATGCCAAAAGTTTTAGATTCGGTCGTTAGTCAATATTTACAAGGAACTCAAAAAGGGACGAAAAAGTTCGAGGAAGAAGAAAGTAAGTTTCATCAAAATAATGAGGGGTAAAAATGACCAATAGAACACGTAAAGAGTTTGCTGAATACCTGAAAATGGACGTGAAAAAACTTGCGGACAAAATCAGATACCTGGAAAAGAAACATGAGATAAATTTCGGAACTAATTCCGAAGATACAAAAATATATACAGAACAAGAACAATATGAGATTTGTAAGCTGTTAGAAATTCCTACATTTCACATTTCAGTTCACAATGAAACAGAAAATTTTTTAAGTGAACTTAATCGTGAAAAGATAAAAAATAGTTTTGAGCAATTAAGTGAGCTAATTTCTGTAATTGATAATGCTGATTTTATAAAAATTGATAAAAATTTCCATATAAATTTACTCAAAAATTTAGGAACTGACTTTGAGATTTGGTTTGAACAAAATAAAGAATACAGTTATCAAAAATCAGTACATGCAAGTTTTGAAGAGATAACAAGATATCTCGCAGAACGAGATTAATGAGGTCAAGCGTGCAACGCTTGTTCTTGCCGAAAGGCACGGCAGAGCCTCTCCATGAAATGGTCTTGATGAAATCATGCTTGAAATGCAAAATTTCTCGGCAGACAGCCTCGGTCTGAAAGACTTTATTTCTCTAAACGAGAAATAAATGAGCAGTTAAAAATAAAAGAATGGCTAGCAATTTGCTTAGCCACTTTTATTTTTATTCTGCGAACTGAGGGGGTTAAGGGCGGAGCTTTGCTCCCCCTTACAAGCACCACAATAGTCACGAAGTGGCTAGCTTGTGGGTTGCTTGCCAAGCCTTTATTGTATTTTGCTTTTAGAGGGTCGAGCTTGAGCGTCGACACGAAAAATGATAAAATACAATTGGGGACGGAACGTCCACAGAAAGGCGGGGTTTCATGAGCGAACACTTAGAGATGGCTAGCAACAAAAAGAAACAACCAAATCGTAAGCAACCCAAACAAATAAGTTTCAGAGTGAGCGAATCGGAATATTTAAATCTTGAGCGGTCAGCGAAAGTTTTAAATATTTCGGTGCCTGCTTTTGTCAAAAAGAAGGCACAAGGCGCACGTGTGGTTGCACCTAAAATTAACCCGGACGATTCAAAAGAGATTGCTCGGCAGTTGGCAGCACTTGGTAATAACGTGAACCAACTCGCCAAAAGGGTCAATCAAATCGAATTTGCGGACAAAAACACGCAGGAGCTCATATCAGGCGATTTAAGGCGTGCTTTGGACGGTCTTGGGGAAATATGGCGACAACTCACATAAAACGCTCTTCTGGTGCTTCTAGGCTCGTCAATTACGCAGAAAAAAGAGCCGTTCAAAAAGACGGATACAATTTAGACATTGACTATGCCAAATCAGAATTTAAGCAAGTCAGAGAAATTTACGGTAATAAAGGGTCAACACAAGCCTACGCTTCAAGAGTGGCTTTCTCTCCAAAAGAATTTGACCCTAAGAACACCGAAGCCCAAATCAAGGCACTTGAAATTGCCAAAGAAATCTATTCTACCGCTTATCCGAACCAACAAGTCGCTTTATACGTTCATAATGACACTGATTCCCTCCATGTTCATGCCGTGATTGGGGCAATTGATTTACAGACAGGCAAGAAAATGCACGGAAATTGGCAACAATATCGTGAAAGGCTCGTCAAAATCACGGATAAAGTCGTAGAAAGACATGGTTTAGAGGTAACGATTCCTAAGCATAAGCCTGAAAAGCGGTCTATGGCGGAAATCAAAATGAAAGAGCGAGGGCAAGTGCCTTGGAAAGATAAAATTAGACAAGCAATTGATACAACCATGCGAGAAAGCCATATTAGCGATTTTAAGAGCTTTAAAGACAAACTGGGGGAATTTGCCATAAACGTAATTGAACGTGGCAGAGACCTCACATATGGGCTCACAGGAACGAATTATAAAGCTCGTGGGGCGAAACTCGGAGACGACTACAAAAAGGAGACCATTTTTAATGAGCTGGACAGACGAAACAAACGGAAACTTACAACAACAAGAAAGCCAATCCTTGGAGACTTTGACTTTGGAGAATACAAATCTCAAGTTAAAACTGGAAGAAGCCAAATCAATAATGAGCGATCAGAGCTCAATCATAAACGCACTAAAAAACAAGCAGATGAGCTTAGTAGAGCTAGAAGAAATGCAAGAAACCTTGAAAGTAAAAGAGCAAAAACTCAACCAAAAGGACCAACTTTATGAGGAACTAAAAAAGAAATTTACCGCAGAGCCTGACATGCTTGTAGAGCTTAAAACAGACTTTCGGAAAATAACCAGCCCTGCTTTTGATATTATCAATAATGCCTCTAAATCATTGACTGGGGGCGTTAAAAACCTTAAATATGACGATTTGAGAAAAGTCTTAGAAATTGTTATTCAAGCAAGAGATGAATCTCAAAGAACACAAGAAATGTGTAAGAGCCTTTTTGCCAAAAATAAAAAACTACTAGACGGTGGAATCACTGATTTTGAACTCAAAATGCATGACGCTAAACTTGAACAAGACTTAGAAATCAAATTTAGAAAAAGATATGGAATTGATTAGTTTGACAAAAACTAGAACTTGTGATAAATTCTAGTTAAAGAGAAATATAGCCATAGGCTACCAAAAAGCAGACACTCCAATGTCTGCTTTTTTTATATCAAAAAGCCAGATGCTCCAACATCTGACCTTAAGCGACTAGTGGCGCTTTTTGTGTTTCTTGCTTTGTTTTCTAGTACCTAGCCAATACTTGAAAAGCTCAGTTAAGCAATTTAATGCAAGAGCAGAAACAAAAGAGAATAATATAGTCATAAAGCTACCTCCTTTCCCTTAGGATAGGCATTAGCGCCAAAATTTATTGTATCATACGTAAAACATTATATTGTATATATTTTTTAAAATATGTATATGTATACTCTAAAACATATAGTCAAATAGCAAGTGGTTGCGTTTTCAATGATAAACTGGTATAATTTTTGTCAAAAGGAGAAAATTTATGATAAAAATGTTTAAATCACGGTCTTTTGTTGGAGTCATGGCTTGTTCTATTCTATTTTCTGCTGTGTTACCTTCTGTTTCAGGAGTCGTTAGTGCGGAACAAGTGAAAAAAGAGAATATAACCCAACAGGAAGTTAAATTACCTACCCCTACTGGAAAAGAAGTATTGCTTTCAGAAATTAACCCTATGGATATTGTTTTAATTAATGGGACTGCTTACGACAAAGAAGGTAACGTTGTTGTAGAATACCATAATCAAAGTCTTCAAAGAGGTAAATTTAGTTTTGTAGCCAAAAAGCTTCTCGCTTCATATAATAAATGGCCAGGATGGGTAAAAGGAGTTGTAAGTTATGCTGCAGTTAAAAAGTTTGATAAGTATTTAGATAAATGGAGTGGTAATTTATCTGATGGACTCACACTAGCAATAGCAAAAACTACTTTTTTGAATATGCAAATGTCTAGAGCTATCGCAAATACACTTATCTCTCTCTTTGTTTAGATTGGTTATGTTAAGTGAAAAATTTTTTTATTTATATTCTTTGGTTTCTTTGTACTAAATGGATATGGAACATTATTGTATTTTTATTGAATCCAATATATAAAGTTCCAAATAATTGGTTCTTTGATTGGGGAGTACAATTCGTTGTTATTGCAATTCCTATTTATTTAATTTTTAATAAGCTAGGACTATTTGATAATAACTCAAAAACAAAAAAGTAGCCAGTCGTTATTGGCTACTTTTTTTATTAAAAAATAAGACAAGGTATCCGCAAAGGCTTTGCCTGCGCCAGTTCTTTTAGCAGTAATGTCAGATATTTTTATTGAGCAGTACAAGCGGAGCGACAAAATCAAACAGGGAAATTTGAATAGAGATAAAAAATAAGGACTTTTTCAAGTCCTTTTTATTATTTTATATTATATATTTTGTCTTTTGTTCTTTTGGGCAAAAATGTAAGCAAGTTTTCATTGACTATACAAGATTATACACGGAGAAAAAGCGATACATACACGGAGAAAAAGCGATACATACACGGAGAAAAAGCGATACATACACGGAGTTTCATGTTGTTTTCTCCGTGTATTTTTGTTATAATAAAAAAGTGCTGAGAAATCTTACTCGGAAAAGTCGTTTCTCAACACAATAATAAACCACCTAGAAAGGAGGTATAGCCTTATTATACCACGGAATGAGAGAATCTTACATATGGATGAGTTAATGAATAGAAAGGCTGTCGAGCACAACGACTTAGTTTCAAGCGTTGCCAAAATGGACAAGACCCCTTTAAAAATCTTCGAATTGGCAGTATCTTGTATTGATACAGATAACCCACCTAAAGATGAAACGGTTTATTTATCAAAATCAGAACTTTTCTCGTTCTTTGATGTGTCGAGCAAAAGTAAGAACAGTCGATTTAAAAAGGCTATAGAAACCATGCAGCATCAGGCTTTCTTCGAGATTAGAGAAGAACAAGGCAGAGGGCTTGAATATCGTAGTATTGTCCCTATTCCTGAGGTTGCATGGAACTCTTACAATGATGAAGTGAAAATACGGTTCGACCGTGCTATCATGCCTTATCTGATTGACTTAAAAAAGAATTTTACTCAGTATGCCATATCTGAAATCATGAACTTAAACGGCAAGTATAGCATTATCTTGTACAAGTGGCTTGTGATGAACTATAACCAGTTTGAACACTACCAGTACAAGAAAGAACGGACACAAGCACAATTAGAGGAGCTAAGAAACCCTAAAATGTCAGTTAAAGAATTACGTGTTTTAACCGATACAACGACAGACTACAAGGCGTTTACAGATTTTGATAAGTGGGTATTAAAAAAAGCTACTGAAGAAATCACCGCAAACACCCACTACAACGTGAGCTACGAGAAGATAAAAATAGGACGTTCTATCGCAGATATCATCTTTCACATCGAGAAGAAAAAAGTTGCTAAAGACGAAAGTTACAAGGAGCGCCAACAAGACCCTGTTTATCTTGGAAACAAAGAAACGAGAGTTCAGACACAACAAGAACTCCTCTCAAAAGCTCTACAAAGCGAGTATACAACGATTTTAGGCGAGAATATGCTCATTGGTTTCAAGGATATACAAGACATTGAGCTTATGGCAGACTTACAACGCTTAGTCTACCCTCTCTATGACGAACTCAAAGAGCTTAAAGGACTTGATGAAGTGAGAAAACATCTCTCTTACGTGGCAAAAAAACAAGAAGCCTATTCTAAAACAAATATCGCAAAATACTTAAAAATAGCGATAAATCAGTATTTAGGAGCGGTCAAATTTCAATAAAAAAGGCACGAGAGATAGGACCTCTACGTGCCATGCTTACAAGGAGCGACGTACTCCGTGTAGGCACTGATTATTATATCAAAGATTGGCGTAATAGTCAGTTGGCAGTCCTCCTTTACAGGAGAAAAAATAATGACATTTACTCATGCACACGAAGTACAAAATTCAGAAGAACTTTACAAAGTCGCAAACAGATACGAATATGTAATGCGTATGGACGAGGCAACAGACAAACTTGAAGAAATTTCAGGCGATATTGGAGCAGTAATGGATGTAGTATCTATTTTAGAAGATTTTGTTTGTTCGGAAAAACTTGATGATAGAATTATAAGTATGTTGGAATTAATGAATAATAGGCTCGAACAAATGCCAAAAGTTTTAGATTCGGTCGTTAGTCAATATTTACAAGGAACTCAAAAAGGGACGAAAAAGTTCGAGGAAGAAGAAAGTAAGTTTCATCAAAATAATGAGGGGTAAAAATGACCAATAGAACACGTAAAGAGTTTGCTGAATACCTGAAAATGGACGTGAAAAAACTTGCGGACAAAATCAGATACCTGGAAAAGAAACATGAGATAAATTTCGGAACTAATTCCGAAGATACAAAAATATATACAGAACAAGAACAATATGAGATTTGTAAGCTGTTAGAAATTCCTACATTTCACATTTCAGTTCACAATGAAACAGAAAATTTTTTAAGTGAACTTAATCGTGAAAAGATAAAAAATAGTTTTGAGCAATTAAGTGAGCTAATTTCTGTAATTGATAATGCTGATTTTATAAAAATTGATAAAAATTTCCATATAAATTTACTCAAAAATTTAGGAACTGACTTTGAGATTTGGTTTGAACAAAATAAAGAATACAGTTATCAAAAATCAGTACATGCAAGTTTTGAAGAGATAACAAGATATCTCGCAGAACGAGATTAATGAGGTCAAGCGTGCAACGCTTGTTCTTGCCGAAAGGCACGGCAGAGCCTCTCCATGAAATGGTCTTGATGAAATCATGCTTGAAATGCAAAA
>ENA-UOZI01000350-UOZI01000350.1-food-metagenome-genome-assembly--contig:-NODE-350-length-11175-cov-4.344604_pt1 | contig 11175 bp, 6 predicted proteins | sample MGYA00249871_ERZ772729 | MGnify/ENA primary metagenome ERZ772729 (study PRJEB29005, sample SAMN08379449) | food metagenome | isolation source: cheese - non spiked | study: EMG produced TPA metagenomics... | reverse complement strand
AATTGAACTGAACATTACCAGCCATTAAACAATAAGTTATAGCACCAATTCAGACTCCGCCAGTCCACCAAAATTCTCCATCGGTGATTACCAGAGTCATCCGATGAAGTCCTGAAAGCCCGCACGGCGCAAGCCCTGCGGGCTTTTTTGTGCCTGTTTATTGTCTACACTGCTGCATGGATTGAATCCACACAGTATCCACCGGCCAGTAGTTTATGTTGTACTACCATGGCATTGACAAGCATCAACACTCTCCTCCATCTCCTGTGGAAAATAACCTACACCCCCCAGCGCTACGGATTAGCCGCCCCACACGGAAGGAACCCCACCATGTACAGACCCATAACCGTCATACTTTTCATTCTCCTGACCCTCGCCGCCCTCGCAGAAATAGGCGTTTTATCCTTTGGATAATCCTCATGCAAAATACCCCGCGTCAGGATGCGTTGATCTCATTACAGTTTTTTCCTAAAGCCATCCCGCTTCGCCTGTGCCAGGCTGAATCACGCTCATAACCGAAAACGTTAAATGAGGATATTATGAAAAAAACAATTATCGCATTATCTGCCGTTCTGCTGGCTTCCCCAGTATTTGCTGCGACCACACATGCAACTGATGATACCGTCGCGGCAGCGAACGCAAACGCCAATGAGGCGAAGCAAAAACTGCACGAAGAGCAGAACAAAGGTGAAGAGCTGAAGCTGAAACAGCAGCATGCTGCGGAAGGTAAAAGCGAGAGCCTGGGCAGTAAAGTCAGCGAAGATTCCCAGAAAGCCTGGCATAAAACCAAAGAAGGCACCGAGAAAGGGTGGGATGCCACCAAAGAAGGCGCTGAGAAAGGCTGGAACAAAACCAAAGAAGGTGCCAGCGAGCTGGAAAAGAAAGTCACTGAGTAATCTTTACGCTCAAAAAAAGGCCGCGCTTGCGGCCTTTTTTATTTCTTCGAATACAATTAGCCCCTCAGGCGTTTACGCAGTGCGCGTTTATCGGAGAAACCACTATGTATCGCCTTTTTGCCATTCTGACCGCCCTTCTGTTATGCCCGTCCCTGTACGCCGCCCCAAAAAGCTATCTTATCGACAGCGATAACACCGCTATTCGGCTATCGTGGCATGCCTTCGGCGGCATTCTCTCCTGGGCGACGTTCAGCGGCGTGACGGGTGCCGTGACGCTCAACCCGGATAACGACGTCGACGACCATATTCACGTCACCATTCCCGTATCAACTCTGGTGGCTTCTAACAAATTGCTCACCTGGCAGCTGAAAAGCGACATGTTTTTTGAATCCGAGCGCTACCCGACCATCGAGTTCGTCAGCTCACGCGTGGTCGCCCTGAGCGCCGGGCGGTTCAGGGTATTCGGCACGCTGATCGTACGAAACATTGCCCGGCCGGTGATCCTGGAGGCCGTGTTGAAAGACCCGCATGCGCAGGCCCCCCGGCTTGATGCCACCACGGCGATCTCGCGTGCATCCTATGGAATGGATAAGTTTGCGCTGGTCGTGGACGATCGTATAGCCATTGCCATTGCAATCAAGACGAACGAGGTGCCGTCATCCTGAGATGAGGCGCTGTAGCTGCTCCGCGTTTGCCCGCAGGTGAGACGGCGGATTGCGGCCAATCAGGACAAACTGATATCCCGCATCCTGCCACCACGCCAGGTTCATGCTGTGCCGCTGCTCCTGGCGGAGCGAGGCCGTCGCCTTCTCATCGACAGGCGAGATACAGAGCGCCATTGGCCCGTAGTCGGCGTTGAGCCAGGCAATCTGCGCGATAGAGGTCGTTTCATAGCGCAGCATGCGCACCATTTTAAGCTCTGCCCCTCGCAGAATAAGCTGCGACATAGTTAGCTTCATGCCGATATCCTGCGCCGCCCGTTCGAGCCCGCGCTGCAGGACCGGCGCTGCGCTGTCCATATCCAGCAGCGTCTCGACGCTGTACAGGGACATATATTGCGCTTCGAGGTCGCGAATATGGGCGTTCTCATCCGCTGGCGCGGAAGCGGGCCGCAACAGGTAGCCCAGCCCGGAGCCGACCATCAAAAAGCTGACCGACGCGGCAATCAGCGCCCGCCTGCTGACGCCAACCGGCGTGGAGGGCCGTGGGTCAGGAAGCGCCGTCAGACGCGCCTGCATCGTCCCAAGAGGCGCATCATCCAGCAGGGAGGCAAACGCCCCGGCGTAATCCTGGCTGCTTTTCATCAGTTCGGCGGTTCGCCCGGAGAGGCGTTCGTCACTGTTTAAATGCTCTTCAAATTGCTGTGCGTCGGCGCGGCACATCTCGCCATCTATCCATGCCACGATAGCGTCGTCGTTATAGGGCGGTGCAAAACGGTGCGCGTTCAAGAACGTTTCTCCTTTACCGGAGGCAGTGCGTCGACGGACCTGGCAAGCCGAGCCCGTGCCGTGGCCAGCCGGCTCATCACGGTACCGATCGGCACTGCCAGCGTGTCCGCCGCCTCCTGGTAGGTAAAGCCTTCGACATAAACCAAAAATACCGCGTTACGCTGGGCTTCGGGCAAGGCGTTAACGCGCTGCATCACCTTCAGATAATGCAGGCGCGTCTCATCCTGTTCGCGGGTATCCGGCGCGAGGAGTTCGTCGCTGGCCACAAATCCCTGCCCCTGACGCACGTATCGCGCCCGAAGTTCAGAGATCCAGATGGAGTGCAGGATCGCGAACAGCCACCTGTCGATGCGTGTGCCCGGCGTATACTGGCTGCTTTTTTCAAGCGCACGCACGCAGGTGGACTGAACCAGCTCTTCGGCGATATCCCTGTTGCGCGACAACACCAGTCCATAGCGCCAGAGACGCGACAGGTGTGCGGCTAACTGTTGACGAACCTCACTGGTTGCGATGAGTCTTCCCTCCACGAGAAAATCAGGATTCCGGATGTCCGTTGATGGCGGCCTGCAGGTCGCGATACTCCTCGCAGGACTGGCCACAAATACCGGCAATCACCTTCAGTTGTTCTTTCGCGAGATCGGGTCGTCCTTTTACCATCCACGCTTCACCGAGATACTCCCGGGCTTTGGCATAATCCGGTGCGATAGCCAGCGCGCGCTGGTAGTAACCAATGCCTTCGTCCGTACGGCCAAGTTTGCGCGTGGCGAACCCGCGATAGTTCCACGCTTCAGCCGTATTGCTATTTTTCAGTGAATCAAGCAGATTCAGCGCCGCCTGGTACTCCCCTTTCTTCGCGAGATGGTACGCATAGTTGGTTTTGTCCTGATCGCTGAGGCTGCTGCTCTTGTCCGGCACGCATTTCTGGGTGGCGCTGTCATACACCTGTCCGGAAGGACAGTCGGGCGTTTTGCTCTCGGTACTATTATCGCCCATTGCCAGCGCCAGCGGAGACAGCAGGGAAAAAATCAGCACCGGGATCAGGCGAAACGAGGTCGTGTTCATATAAAGCTCCTGGGTTAGAAGGGAGTGACGCCAGTAAACGCCCGACCGGCGGTTTTTATTCATTCTTCCGCGATTTTTTACCGTCCAGAAAATCATGCCTGCGACGTAATCACATTGAAAATAAATCAGGTTATTTTATATCTATCTTCCCATTATTATTTTCCTGCAACCGCTAGCAGAGTTTTAACCCCCTACAAGAATATATTTTATTACACCGGTGATATAATATATCTTATATCAAAAACGTTACCCTAACTTAAACACACATTAAGCACGATTAAATAATCACAATTTAAATTATATTTAAAACATCTCCCACCAATAATTACACTGCATCTTCAGGATGACTAAGTCACAACACACGAAAAATAAAAAGACATTAAAAACATAACGATAGAAAAACACATCAATAAACACCATCAATACATTAATGCCCTCTTCATTGTTTACCCCTTTATTTACGCAAGCTTAATTTGCACATTCAGAGTTTTCTGGCTATATCATTTTTATCTCCTCAAAACGAATTCCTTTATTAATTACAGGGTTTTATAAGACGCAAAACACAAATAAAACGTATTTCTTTCATATGTAATTAGATTCGCTCTGATGTTGCCACTCTGAATTCTGGCGGGCATCGTTCGCTCTAAAAAAGACGGTGAGGACTGTTTAATTAACAGTCACTCCGCCGGGGGCGCCCTTTACCTTCTACAGAGATGGCTCGTCTTGCTCGCCGTTCACGGTAACTCTGCTGGAGTCATAACGAAATGAGCCAAATCTCTGTTATATCAAAACTTACTGGCGTGGAAACTACGACGGAAGGCACACAGGTTACGCTGAGCCATTCCTCTATCGTTGAGCTTCATGTAGAGCGAGCTGATGTCTCCCATTTCGCGCGAAGTGGTAACGATCTGGTGGTGACACTGCACTCAGGGGAAGTAATAACCCTTAAAAATTTCTACGTCACGGACGCGCAGGGCGTAAGCCAGCTGGTACTCCAGGACAGCGACGGTGCGTTATGGTGGATAGAAGATCCTGCCGGGGCCGCCACGTATGAATCTATCGCGTCGACAGACGTGCTGCTAGCGGCATCCGGAAGTGATACCGGTGGCGCGGCCATCTGGCCATGGGCGCTGGGCGGTATTGTTGCCGCAGGCGGCATCGCGGCGGCGGCAAGCTCCGGTGGTGGCGGGGGGGGTGACGATGACAATAACGGTAACCCTAATCCTAATCCTGATCCCGGCACGCCAGGTGAACCTTCTACCCCGGATACAACGCCGCCGAATGCACCCTCGAGTCTTACGTTCTCGTCGGACGGGAAAACCGTCACCGGTACCGCTGAACCCGGCAGCACAATCACGCTGAAAGATGCAAACGGCAACGTTATCGGCACAGGGAAAACCGGCAGCGACGGCAACTTTACTGTTTCTCTCGGCACTCCGCTGATCAACGGTGAACATGTCACCGCAACTGCGACGGATGCGGCAGGGAATACCAGCCAGAGCGCAACGGTGACCGCGCCGGATCTCACCGCCCCCGATGCCCCAACGATTGGCAGCGTAACGGACGATGTCGGCCCTCAAACGGGGGCGCTGACTAACGGCAGCAGCACCAACGATCAGCGGCCCCAGCTCAGCGGCACCGCCGAGGCGGGCTCAACCGTGACGATCTATGACGGCGGGATCGCCATCGGCACGGCAGTCGTCTCCAGCAATGGCACCTGGACATTCACCCCGTCAGTTGATCTGAGCGAAAGTACCCACCAGATTACGGTGCGGGCAACTGACGCCGCCGGTAATACCGGCCCCGCTTCACCGGTCTTCACGCTGACCGTCGATCTCACCCCGCCGGCAACGCCGACGGCGATCGTACTGACTGACGACACGGGGACTATCAGAGGAACCATCACCTCTGGCACCGCCACCGATGCATCAAAACCGATCCTGGCGGGAACGGGCGAGCCGGGTGGAACCATTACTATTTACGATAATGGTGTGGTCGTGGGTACCACAACCGTACTGCCCAACGGCACCTGGAGCATCAGGCCAGACGGTCCGCTCCCGGACGGAGCACACTCGATAACCGTCGTGGAAACCGATGCCGCCGGAAACCAGAGTGCGGCATCAGCGCCTATCACCTTCACCGTTGACACTACCCCGCCGCTGGCCCCCGGAAACCTCGTCGTGTCAAATGATGGCGGTTCCATCAGCGGTACCGCAGAGCCGGGCAGCACGGTGACCATCCGGGATGGCAATGTCATCCTTGGCACGTCGGTGGCAGACAGTGAGGGTAACTTCACCCTGACGCTGACCCCGCCTAAGCTCAACGGCGAAACGCTGACCGCAAACGCCACCGATGCCGCAGGCAATACAGGCCCCGCAACCGCGGCGGCGGCACCGGATACGACCCCACCGCAGACCCCGGTTATCGTATCGGTGATTGATGACGTGCAGGCCACAACCGGCCCCGTGGGTCAGAATGGGCTGACCAACGACCGGGCACCGACCCTGAACGGCACGGGCGAACCCGGTTCGACCATCACGATATCCAACGGCAGCGATATCCTCGGCACGGTGAACGTCCCCTCATCCGGCCTGTGGAGCTTTACACCGCCTGTACCACTGTCTAACGGTACCTATGTGTTCACGGCGACAGCAACAGATGCTGCCGGTAACCCGAGCGGTCAATCGAACGCGTGGACGATTACCGTTGACGGTACCGCACCAGACGCCCCGGTGATTACGCAGGTCGTGGACGATGCTCCCGGGGGAACGCTTGGCTCGCTCAACCTGAATGACACCACCAACGACGCCACCCCGACGCTGAGCGGCACCGCCGAGGCAAACGCCACGGTCACAATTCGTGCTGACGGGGTGGTGATAGGTACCACCGTCGCTGATGGCCTCGGTGCATGGAGCTTTACCCCTTCCACACCACTGGGTGAGGGTCCGCATACCCTGACGGCAGTTGCAACCGACGCGGCAGGCAATACAAGCGGCGTGTCCAACAGTTGGGGGCTGATAATTGACAGCGTGGCGCCCGCTACGCCGGTCATTACTCAGGTGGTGGATGATGCCCCCGAGGGCCTCGGTGCGCTTAGCCCCAACGGCAGTACCAACGACACCACGCCAACGCTCAACGGCACGGCTGAACCGGGCTCAACGGTCACCATTCGTCTTGATGGTGCCGATCTTGTCACGGTCCCGGTCGGCAGCAACGGTACGTGGACCTATACCCCCACCGCACCGCTTGGCGAGGGACCTCATACTTTCACCGTTGTTGCCACCGATGCGGCAGGTAACACCAGCCTGCCGTCAACCGGCTTCAACATTATCGTCGATACCACGCCGCCAGTGGCCGCGACCATTGCCAGCGTGACGGATGATGTCGGCGGCGTTCAGGGGCCGCTCAGCAGCGGCGATACTACCGATGACACCCAGCCGCTGCTGCAGGGTACCGCACCGCCTGACGCGGTCGTCACCGTCTATGACGGCACAACGCTGCTCGGCACCGCCATCCTTGACGGAAGCGGCGGCTGGAGCTTTACGCCTGTTACCCCGCTCACCGACGGCCCGCATTCGCTGACGGTGCATACCACGGATGCCGCAGGCAATACCACTGTCTCCAGCCCGTTTGTGCTGACGGTGGATACCGTGGCGCCTGCCACGCCGGATATCCCGGCAATTACCGTCAATCCTGACGGAACAGAAACGCCGCTGAACCCGGGAGAAACCACCCGCGATACCACGCCGACCCTGAGCGGCACCGGTAATCCGGGCGATACGGTGACGATCTACAACGGTGGCGTCAAACTTGATGATGTCGTGGTGGACGGTACCGGGAACTGGACCTGGACGCCCGCCACACCGCTGCCTAACGGCACCTATGACATTACCCTGACCGTGACCAACATGGACGGCACGGGTAACGAAAGCGCGCCGTCACAGCCGGTAACCATCACCATTGACACCGACCCGCCAGCGACACCTGCGGCACCGGTTATTACCGACAGCGTCAGCCAGGTCACCGGCCCCGTTCCCGATGGTGGAACCACCAACGATCCGCGCCCGGTTCTGAGCGGCACCGGAACGGCGAACGACGTTATCAACATCACCGACACCGTCAATGGCATACCGACCGTTGTTGGCACCGTCACGGTAGACAGCACCGGCAACTGGAGCTGGCGTCCTGACAGCAATATTGGCGAGGGCAGCCACGTCTATACCGCCACCGCTACCGATGAAGCGGGCAACGTCTCTGCCGCGTCACCGGCGATCACCATCACCGTGGATACCGTGGCACCGGATACACCGGTAATTAGCGCCGTTGGCGGCGAGCCGAGCGGTGGCTTCATCACAGACGCCACGCCGACAGTCGGCGGCACCGGCGTGAACGGTGAGACGGTGATCGTCTACAACAACGGCGTCGAACTGGGACGCGTCGTCGTGGCGAATGGAGAATGGAATATTGACCTGCCAGCCCAAACGGACGGCCCGCTAAATATCACCGTTGCGGGCGTCGACGCGGCAGGTAACGTCAGCGCGCCCAGCCCGGTATTTACCGTGACACTCGATACCGTTGCGCCTGAGATCCCGCAGATCAATGCCGTCTCAGATAGCCAGCTCACCAACAATGTGCTCTATACCCGCGACGGTGTACCAACGCTCACCGGAACCGGTGAACCGGGATCGACCGTTGTCGTCTCGGTGGATGGCACGCCATCCGCCGTACCGGTAACTGTTCAGCCAAACGGCTCCTGGACCTGGACAGCCGACAGTACGCTGGCGGATGGACAACATACCTTTACCGTATCGGCCAGCGATCCAGCCGGTAACACCTCAGCCAGCTCTGCGCCGCTTAACGTCACGGTTGATACTCTCGACCCAACCGCCCCTGACAATCTGAACCTGGCTGCAGAAGGGACGCCACTGACCGGTACCGCCGAAGCGGGAAGCATCATTACCGTGATGAACGGTAGCACCGTCATTGGGACTGGTGTTGTCGACAGCACCGGCAACTTCTCCATCGCGGTCAGCCCGGCACCGCAGGATGGCGCAACGCTAACCGTGAGCGCCACCGATGCTTCGGGGCGCACCAGCCCTGATGCGACTTACAACGTCATCGGTACGTTGCCTAATCTTCCTGATATTCCCGTCATTACGGCAATCAACGATGATGCAGCGCCGCTCACGGGCGATGTAAAAGGCAAAACCACCAATGACATCACGCCTACGCTGACCGGTACGGCCGAAGCGGGCAGCCTGGTAACCATCTATCAGGACGGTGGCCTGACGCCGGTGGCGACAGTGACGGCCGACGGCAGCGGCAACTGGAGCTATACACCGGCCGCGCTTGGCGAAGGTCTGCACTCCTTTGAGGTAACCGCGACACTCAACGGTGCGACCAGCGGCCGCTCTCCTGCCGCCAGCGTCACCGTTGACCTCACCGCACCAGGCGCACCGACCATCGGCGCGGTGATTGACGACGTGGGTCCAGGCACCGGTCCGTTAACCAACGGCCAGACTACCAACGACAACCAGCCGACGCTGACCGGCACCGGCGCGGTGGGGGATACCATCTCCGTCTACAACAACGGGACGTTGCTGGGCAGCGTGGTGGTCGGCAATACCGGCACCTGGAGCTTCACGCCACCTTCTTCGCTGGCGGAGGGCACTCACGTTCTCACCATCCGCGAGACCGATCCGGCGGGGAACCAGAGCGCGCCTTCTGCGGGCTTCACCGTTGTAGTGGATACCGTTTCCACCACGCCGGTCATCACTAACGTAACGGATGATGTCGGCAATACCGCCACAACCGTGGTCAGCGGCACACCAACCAACGACGCCACGCCAACCCTTTCAGGCACGGCGGAAGCGAACAGCGTAGTGACGATTTTCGACGGCGGCACGCAGATTGGCGTGGTCACGGCGGACGGCACCGGCGCATGGACGTTTACGCCAGAGACCGCGCTCGCCGAAGGCTCGCATAGCTTCACCGCCCAGGCAACGGATCCGCAGGGTAACGTCAGCGCAGTCTCAGGCGCCTGGAGCGTGGTGGTTGACCTGACAGCACCGACGGTACCAACGCTGGATACGGTGAATGACAACGTCCCCGGCGGCATCACGGGCAACCTCACCAGCGGGCAGGTTACCAACGACAGCACACCAACGATCGGCGGTACCGGACAGGCGGGTAGCACCATCCACATCATGAACAACGGTACGCAGATCGGTACTGCAATCGTCGACGGAAGCGGAAACTGGTCCTTCACACCGACCACGCCGCTGGTCGACGGCAGCTACGCCCTGCGCGTGTACGCAACGGATGTCGCGGGCAACGCCTCGGCTAACTCCTCCGTCTTCACCTTTACCGTCGATACCGCAGGTCCGGTCGTGCCAGTAGTGACCAGCGTGATCGACGATATCGCACCAGTCACCGGGACGCTTACGTCAGGCAACACCACCAATGACGCGCGTCCGACCTTCAACGGCACGGGTGACGTGGGTTCTACAGTGCATGTGATCGTTGATGGTAACGAAATTGGCACCGCCGTCGTGAATGCCCAGGGTAACTGGACCTTCACCCCGGGGAGTGACCTGAGCGACGGGCCGCATGCCATCACCTTCAATGCCACCGACGCGGCAGGCAACACCGGCAGTACGACAGCGCCGTTTAACCTGACGGTAGATACTGGCGTGCCGTCTGCGCCGGTTATCTCAACCGCAGCAGACAACGTGGGCAGCGTTCAAACCCCGCTCTCTTCCGGGCAGAGTACCGACGACACCACGCCGACGCTAAACGGCACCGCGACGGCCAACGCCACGGTCACCGTTTATGAAAACGGGCAGCCGATCGGCACCGCGCTGGCAGACGGTACCGGCGCATGGAGCTTCACGCCGTCAACGCCGCTGTCCAGCGGCAGCCATACCTGGACCGCCACCGTCACCGATGCCGCGGGGAACGTCAGCCCGGCTTCGCCAGGCTTTACCCTGGTTGTCGATACCACGGCACCGAACGCGCCGGTTATCAGCCAGGCGATTGACGACGTGGGCAGCATCACCGGCCCGATCACGTCCGGGCAGACCACGGACGACACCGTACCGCGCCTTGTCGGAACCAGTGAACCGTTTGCCACGGTGAATATCTATGAGGGAACCACGCTGGTCGGGACAGGGACTGCTGACGGCACCGGTAACTGGAGTATCTTGCTCAATACCACGCTGACAACGGGCGCACACAGCTTCACCGCCCAGGCGACGGACGCGGCAGGCAACACCAGCGTGTCGTCGGCAAGCTTCAGTCTGACGATAGACACCACGCCGCCTGCGCTGCCAGTGCTCACCAGCATTCTGGACGACGTGGGCAATGCGGCAACGCCCGTTGCTAACGGCGGGTTGACCAACGATGCCCAGCCAACCCTCAGCGGGACGGCGGAAGCCGGATCGACGGTGAAAATCTTTGATAACGGCGTGCAGATTGGCAGCGTGACGGCCACCGGCGGGGCATGGAGCTTTACCCCTTCCCCGGCGCTGGGCAACGGTTCGCACAATTTAACCTTTACCGCCACCGATGCGGCGGGCAACGTCAGCGCGCCAACCGCCGGGTATGTGATTAACGTTGATACCCTTGCCCCGTCAGCGCCCGTCATTAGCTCGGTAGTTGATGATGTGGGCAGCGTCACCGGACCGATAACCGGCCCGACCAACGACACGCGCCCTACGCTGAACGGAACCGCGGAAGCGAATGCGACGGTAAGGATCTACGATGGCATC
>ENA-UOZI01000348-UOZI01000348.1-food-metagenome-genome-assembly--contig:-NODE-348-length-11244-cov-3.604165_pt1 | contig 11244 bp, 8 predicted proteins | sample MGYA00249871_ERZ772729 | MGnify/ENA primary metagenome ERZ772729 (study PRJEB29005, sample SAMN08379449) | food metagenome | isolation source: cheese - non spiked | study: EMG produced TPA metagenomics... | reverse complement strand
TTCAGCGTTGAAAGCGAGTATCTGGAATATTTCGTCATCGACGGCCCAACGCCGAAGGCGGTGCTGGATCGCTATACCCGCTTTACCGGCCGTCCGGCGTTGCCGCCAGCCTGGTCGTTCGGTCTGTGGCTAACCACATCGTTCACCACCAATTACGACGAAGCGACGGTGAACAGCTTTATCGACGGCATGGCCGAGCGCAATCTGCCGCTGCACGTCTTTCACTTCGACTGTTTCTGGATGAAGGCCTTCCAGTGGTGCGACTTTGAGTGGGACCCGGTGACCTTCCCGGATCCGGAAGGGATGATCCGCCGCCTGAAAGAGAAAGGGCTGAAGGTGTGCGTATGGATAAACCCCTACATCGGTCAGAAGTCCCCGCTGTTCAATGAACTGAAAGCGAAAGGGTATCTGCTCAAGCGGCCGGACGGTTCCCTGTGGCAATGGGATAAATGGCAGCCGGGCCTGGCGATTTATGACTTCACTAATCCACAAGCCTGCGAGTGGTATGCCAACAAGCTGAAAGGTCTGGTGGATATCGGCGTAGACTGCTTCAAAACTGACTTTGGCGAACGCATCCCCACGGATGTGCAGTGGTTTGACGGTGCCGATCCGCAGAAGATGCACAACCATTATGCGTACATCTACAACGAACTGGTGTGGAACGTGCTGAAAGAAACCGTCGGTGAAGAAGAGGCGGTGCTGTTTGCTCGTTCGGCCTCCGTGGGCGCACAGCAGTTTCCGGTGCACTGGGTCTATTGGCCTTTCAGGTTTTGGCTTCTGGAGCCACGATATCGGCGGCTTTGAGAATACCGCTCCGGCGCACGTCTACAAGCGCTGGTGTGCGTTTGGGCTGCTCTCCAGCCACAGCCGCCTGCATGGCAGTAAATCCTACCGTGTGCCATGGGCGTACGATGACGAATCCTGCGATGTGGTGCGCTACTTCACCGAACAGAAATGCCGCATGATGCCGTACCTGTATCGTGAAGCAGCGCGCGCTAATGCGCAGGGCACCCCGATGATGCGCGCGATGATGCTGGAGTTCCCGGACGATCCGGCGTGTGATTATCTCGACCGCCAGTACATGCTGGGCGATAGCGTGATGGTCGCGCCGGTGTTTAGCGAGGCGGGCGATGTGCACTTCTATCTGCCGGAAGGACGCTGGACGCATCTGTGGCGTAATGATGAGGTGGCCGGCAGCCGCTGGCATAAGCAGCAGCATGACTTCCTGAGTCTGCCGGTTTATGTGCGTGACAATACCCTGCTGGCGCTGGGCAGCAATAACCAGAAGCCGGACTACGCCTGGCATGAAGGAACCGCGTTCCAGCTGTTCCATCTGCAGGAGGGGCGGGAAGCACTCTGTGAAGTTCCGGCTGCTGACGGCTCGGTTATCTTCACGCTGAAGGCGGTGCGCACGGGTAATACCATCATCGTGCAAGGTAGTGGAGATGCGCGTAACTGGACGCTGTGCCTGCGTAATATTCCACAGGTTAGCGGTGTGAAGGGCGGTTCATCTGCGGGCAGCGAGTGGGGAACGGTTGTCACGCCGGATGAAGATGTGCTGACGATAGCCCTGTAAGCGAATCTGAACGTGGTGCCGGATGCGTCTTATCCGGCCCACGCCGCGAGCAGCGTTCCAGATCTGAAAATCAAAAACATCCCGACTTAAATTTTTACCTCACCATATTTGCGAGCGGTATCACTCTGATTCCCGCGAAAAATGTGATCTGCGCCGTAAATATCTCACTATTTCCTCTTTTTGTCTTATTTCTGTCCGGAATACAGGACACGATTTAGTATTGTTGGCGCATCGTAGTCCTCTTATATTTATCATCACGGATTACACGTGGAGCATAAATGCTTCTTTATTACCTAAATAATTCGAGTTGCAGGAAGGCGGCGACGCAGCGAATCCCCTGAGCGTACATAAGTACGTGACAGGGGTGAGCGAGGAAAGCCAACGCACATGCAGCTTGAAGTATGACGGGTATAGATATTTAATCTGGTATGTAATAAGGGTAAATAATGCAAATGATTACCTCGCGACAAAACAGATTATTAAAGTTTCTTCTGTCCCGGAAGGAATATGTTACGCTGCTAAAAATTGCCGAATATTTATCTGTTTCAGAGAAGACCGTCCAGCGCGATCTGCGGTTACTGGAACAATGGTTATCGGAATGGAAAATATCCATCGATAAACGTGCCGGTGCGGGCGTGATATTAAGTGCCGATAACATTACTGACCTTTTATATCTGGATCAGTTATTAGGGTCGGAGGGTGATGATGCTGACGGCATGATGAATAATTCACGGCGGGTTAAGATAGCCTCGCAATTATTAAGTGAAACGCCGCATGAAACATCGATCAATAAATTATCCGAACGTTATTTTATTAGTAGTGCATCGATTGTTAACGATCTGAAAGTGATTGAATCGTGGATTACCCCGCTGGGTCTGTCACTGATTCGCAGCCAGAGTGGTACACACATTGAAGGCAGCGAGAGCGGGGTGCGCCAGGCGATGGCGTCGCTGATTAACGGTGTGATTAACCATAATGAACCTGGAAGCGTGATTTATTCACGACTTGATCCGGGCAGTTATAAAGCGTTAGTGCATTACTTTGGCGAAGAAGACGTTTTATTTGTCCAGACGCTGTTGCAGGAAATGGAGAACGATCTGTGCTGGTCGCTGGGCGAGCCTTATTACGTCAATATCTTTACTCATATTCTGATCATGATGTACCGCATTACGCGGGGCAATGCGCTGCCGAGAAAAGAAGAAAGCATCACGTCATGTGATGAGAACATTTTTTCCATTGCCAGTCGCATGATTCAGCATATCGAAAAACGCATTGCCCACCCGCTGCCGGAAGACGAAGTCTGGTTTATTTATCAATATATTATCTCCTCCGGTATGGTGATTGAAGAGCATAACGATGTGAGCGTAATTGGCCATATGCACTCCAGCGACGAAGCACGCTTGATTACCCATCGGCTGATTGCCACCTTCGCCGAAATGGTTGACTGCGATCTTAGCCAGGACACTGCGCTGTATGACGGATTGCTGATTCATATTAAGCCGCTGATTAACCGCCTGAACTACCAGATCCGCATTCGTAATCCGCTGCTGGAGGACATTAAAGGCGAGTTGCAGGACGTCTGGCGTTTGACACAGTGCGCGGTGAATCGGGTGTTTAGCGGCTGGGGCGAGCGGGCCGTGTCGGATGATGAGGTGGGATATTTAACCGTGCATTTTCAGGCCGCGATGGAGCGTCAGATAGCGCGTAAACGTGTGCTGCTGGTTTGCTCAACCGGTATCGGCACCTCTCACTTACTCAATAGCCGCATTCTGCGCGCCTTTCCGGACTGGACCATCGGCGGCGTGGTGTCGGCAGGCAGCTTGCCCTCCGTCCTGACGGACGATATTGAACTGGTGGTATCGACGATCAATTTACCTGCCGTTGCCATGCCGGTCGTGTATGTCTCCGCCTTCTTCAATGATGCGGATATTAAGCGGGTAACAGAAACGGTTATTACGGAAAAATTACATCGGGCGACGTCGCTGGTCGTTGAAAATTAATGTCTGAACTCCATGAGGTATGATTTATGGACATCACGAAAATACTCAATACAAATCGCGTTATTTTGGACATGAAGGCCACAAACAAAACGGAGGTTATTGAGGAACTGACGGATATTCTGCAAAAAGATGGGGCAATTAGCTGCCGGGAAACGTTTATTCAGGATGTCTGGCAGCGTGAATCAGAAGGCTCGACCGGCTTCGAAAATCATATTGCGATTCCGCACGGGAAATCCTCGGCGGTGGTCAATACCACGCTGGCGATTGGGCGTACCCGCCAGGATATTCCCTGGGAAACCCTGGACGGCAGCAACGTGCGCTGCATCATTCTGTTTGCCGTACGCCTTGAAGATCAAAACACTACCCATATTCGTCTGCTTTCGCAGGTTGCTGGCGCGTTGGCGGATGACGACATTATTGAACAACTGTTAGTCGAAAGCAGTCCACAGAAAATTATTGAGCTTTTTAGCCAATATGCTGAATCCAATGTCTGCTAAATAAAACGTGGAGCATGTTATGAATATTGTTTGTGTTGCCGCCTGTACGGCGGGTATTGCGCACACCTATATTGCCCGTGAGAAGTTAATTAAAGGTGCTAAAGCGCTTGGTCATAATATAAGAGTAGAAACCCAGGGGACTATCGGCACGGAAAACGAACTGCTGACAGAGGACATTTCTGCTGCTGATGTCGTGATTCTCGCTGTGGATGTAAAAATAAAAGGGGAGGAACGATTTTTAAATAAACGTATTGTGCGAGTAAAAACTGAAATCGTCATAAAATCGCCCATTCAGTTTCTTGAAAAGGTCGAAAAATCATTAGTTAATAATAACCAGTACCGATCCCCTATCTGGATGCTTTTCACATGAGTGAAAATAAAATTCCGCTATCTCAGGAAATAAAAAGACATTTATTAACGGGGATTTCGTGGATGATCCCGTTAATTGTTGCCGCCGGGATCTGTATTGCTCTCGGGCAAATACTTGGCGGCACTAACGTGGGTGAAAAAACAGGAACCATCCCCTGGATGCTCAACCAGATTGGCGGTTGGGGGATGGGGTTAATCGTACCGCTGATTAGTGCGGCGATTGCGTACTCCATTGCTGACCGCCCCGGATTCGCGCCGGGTCTGATTGTCGGCTTTGTCTGCGGTGAAATTCATACCGGTTTTATCGGCGGGATGCTGGGCGGTTTTCTGGTCGGTTATACCGTCCTGCTGCTCAAGCGCTATATCCGTTTGCCGCAGTCGATGCAGGGGTTGATGCCCATCATGGTGTTGCCGGTACTGAGTACCGTCATTGGCGGCCTGTTGATGATGACGCTCATTGGCAAACCGATAGCCTGGCTGCAGGACGCGTTGATTCATCTGCTGGAGTCCATGCAGGGCGGGTCACGCTTTTTAATGGGGGCCATCCTTGGCGCAATGGCGACATTCGACTTTGGCGGACCGGTGAATAAAACCATGTCGCTCTTTGCTGACGGCATGTTGGTCAGCGGCGTGTACGGTCCGGAAGCGGTGAAGTTTGTCGGTTCGATGATCCCTCCGTTCGGCATTACGCTCTCCTTTTTGCTGACGCGTCACAAGTACACCCGCGCGGAGCGTGAGGCGCTGAAAGCGGCATTCCCGATGGGGATCTGCATGATTACCGAAGGGGTCATTCCCATTGCGGCGCGCGACCTGCTGCGCGTGGTGGGGTCCTGCGTGGTGGCCTCGGCGATAGCGGGCGGTCTGATTATGGTGTGGGGCGTCGAAAGCCCGGTACCGCACGGCGGCATGTTCGTGGTCCCGCTCTTTACGCATCCGCTGCTTTTTTGCCTAGCGCTGGGGATCGGCACGGTGATTTGCGGCGTCATGCTGTCGTTGTGGAAGAAACCGGTGACCGAACGTGACGAAGAGTTTGATGAACTTAGCGATCAAAAGCTGAAAGACGAAGAGATCACCTTCACCCTGGAATAACCGGAGGCCGTATGTTTGCCGATATGAAAAGCATGGTGACGAAAGCCTGGCGCGAGCAGTACGCGCTGCTGCCCATCAACTGTATGAACCTGGATCGCGCCGGTGCGGCGGTGCGGGTGGCTGAGAAACACCGTGCGCCCATCATTCTGAATCTGTATCAGGGGCATCTGGGCCATTTTCCTGCACCGATAGCGGTGGCGGTCGTCAAAACGCTGGCAGAGGAAGCGTCGGTACCGGTCGCGCTGGCGCTGGATCATGGAAAGGACCCAGTGCGCATTCGCCAGGCTTTTCGCGCCGGATTCAGCGGGTTAATGATCGACGCCTCCGCTTTTGCGCTGGAGGAGAACATTCGCCAGACCCGGGCGGTGGTTGAGCTCGCGACCAGCGTTTCTCTGTGCGTGGAAGGTGAGCTGGGGCATCTGGCCGACGCCCCGCGCTATGATCACGCAGCTAACGCTGATTTGATGACCCAGGCCGCCGATGTGGAGCCCTTTATCCAACAGACCGGTATCGATTTACTGGCGGTCTCGGTCGGCACGGCACATGGCATGTACGCGCCCGGTGTCATACCCGCCATTGATTTCCAGCGACTGGAGGAAATTGCCCGTTTATCAACGGTGCCGCTGGCACTGCATGGCGGCAGCGGGACGCCGTTTGACCAGCTACAGCGCTGCCCGACGTTTGGCGTCGCCAAGATAAACGTTGGCGCGGCGGTTTTCGAAGCCGGAAAGGCTGCGCTGCTGCATACCCTGTGTCGCGACACATCCGGTGAACTCGTTGATGCCCTGGCCCTGATGGAGCAGGCCTGCGAGGAAGCCATTATTCCGTACCTGCAGGCCAGCGGCGCTATCGACAAAGCCTGATTCATTTTCTGTAACGCCTTCTATGCCTCTGCGACGACGCACTGGCAGGGCTTTCTACACCCTGAAACTGGAGAATTAACATGTTAGTTTCGATGAAAGAATTACTGCAACCTACCCGTCAGCACGGTTTTGCCATCGGCGCATTCAACGTGGCGGACAGCTGCTTTGTACGTGCAGTAGTGGAAGAAGCGGAAGCAACCAATACCCCGGCGATTATCTCCATTCACCCCAGCGAACATGATTTTGTAGGCGATGCGTTTTTTAGCTACGTCCGTGATATCACTCTGCGCAGCCCGGTTCCCTTTACTCTGCATCTGGACCACGGCGCTTCGGTCGAGCATGTCCTGCGGGCGATTCAGTGTGGGTTTACCTCGGTGATGATTGATGGCTCGCTGTTGCCGTATGAAGAGAACGTGGCGCTGACCCGCGAAGTGGTCAAGCTGGCGCATGCGGTAGGCGTTTCGGTGGAGGGGGAACTGGGTACGATTGGTCAAACCGGGACGTCAGTGGAAGGCGGCGTATCGAAGGTCACTTATACCGATCCTGATCAGGCACAGGATTTTATCGCCCGTACCGGCGCGGACACGCTGGCGGTGGCGATTGGAACCGCACACGGCATCTACCCGAAAGGGATGCAGCCAGAGCTGCAAATGCACATCCTGCGCGAGATTGCCGGGCGAGTGGACATTCCGCTGGTGCTGCATGGAGGTTCCGCGAACCCGGATGCGGAAATTGCCGAATCCGTTACGCTGGGCGTTGGCAAAATCAACATTTCCAGCGATATGAAATACGCTTACTTCCAGAAAGTCCGCGAAATCCTGGCGAAAGAAACCTGGTGGGACCCGAACGTTATTTACCCGGAAGCCATTAGCGCCGCGCGGGATGTGATCCGTCACAAAATGAAACTGTTCGGCTCAACCGGCAAAGCGTCACTTTACTAACCGCATACAGGCGGGGTGACCCGCCTTTTTCGCAACAAGGAAAAGTGGAATGAAGCGTTCACACATTAATTATGCCGTCGATAAAGCGCATGCCATCGCCGAGACTTTTCGGGTTTGCCTGCCTGACTTTGCGTATTTTACGGCTGATGCCTGGCGGCAACAGGATCATACTCTGTGGCGTGAAGTGCTCGATCTCCAACTGGGCTGGGATATAACCGACTTTGGGCGCGGAGATTTTGCGCAAACAGGGCTGACGTTACTGACGTTGCGCAATGGTCAGTTAGGGTCAGCCAGCTACCCCAAACCGTACGCCGAAAAGATGCTGCAGATTCAGCAGGATCAGCAGACGCCATGGCATTTTCATCGCCATAAAATGGAAGATATCGTTAACCGCGGCGGCGGTGATTTATGTATGCAGTTGGCGTGGGCTACGCCTGATGACGGGTATGATGCCCGGCGCATTGTTGAGGTTAGCGTCGATGGTCAGCGGCGTTCCGTTGACGCTGGCGAGACGCTGGTATTGAAACCGGGGCAGGGGGTATGCCTGCCGCCGCGGTTGTATCATCGCTTTTGGGCGGAGAAAGCGTTCGTGCTGGGCTGGGAGATCTCGATGGTCAATGACGACCTGCATGACAATCACTTCCTTGAGCCAGGCGGTCGCTTCCCGGCGATAGAAGAGGACGAGCCGGTGAAGTGGCTGTTGTGCAGTGAATATGCGCGCTTACAGCGATAAACGGCGACCCGGTCGGCAATTCGCCGCCGGGCCGTCAGATTTTACTGCGTAGCGGGTGGGGCGGTAACTTCACTACCGGATACCACGCCCGCCTGCATGGTTTGCGTTACCTGCTGTTTCTCCACGTTCACCGCATGCAACTTGCCGCTGACCGTTGGCTTGAGTGGCGCATCGGCTTGAATATTGCCGCTGGCGGTAAGCTGGATGTTACCGTCACCGGAAAGCGGCAGTGCGGGCCATCCCCACTGCTGCAGAATCGTCATTGGCACGCCGCGCCCGTTCAGGCTGACCTGAGTTTGACGCTGAGGCAACTGTGAAATACTGGCAGTGGCCTCCAGTAACCCTTTTTCCGTATAGGCGCTTAGTTCGCTGATATTGATGGTGCTGCTGTTCGCCGTCAGCGCCAGCGAAGGACGACGCACGTCGGTGCGGTTAAAGGTGCCGGCAGCGGCGTTGAGGTTAGCGCTCCCGCTCCAGATCCCCCACTGATTGTTCTGCACCAGCCCGAGGTTAGCACCGTAGCCGTCCAGCGCGGTGAGCTGCCATGGGAAGCTCGGGTCGATATCAATCACCAGATTACGGCTGGCGCTGAATTTCTTCAGCGTCAGGCTGGCTAGCCAGCCTGGTAGAGGTTTCATCCACAGCTGTTTCCAGTTTTCCGGCAGCGTGTACTCCAGACCGGCAATGGCAGCATCATCGAGGACCAGCGCTTTGTTGTTGCGCTGCCAGTTTCCGGATGTTCTGACCATTCCCCCTTCCCAGCGGGTGGTGAACTGACGCAGCGCTATGCCCTGCGGCGAGAACTCGGCGTTCATAATCGGATCGAAAAAGTGCAGAGAGCCGTAGATAAACTCGCTGGCGTTCATCGACAGTTTTCCTTCCTGAGTTTGCCAGTCGTCCTTGCTGAAGGTCATGTTGCGCAAGCTCAGATCGAGATCCGTCACCGCCCAGTCAGGGCCTTGCAGACGGGCATCTGTTACTTCCAGACGACCAATTTGCAGGGAAGGAATAGTGCTTAACGGAGCAAAAAACTCGGCCAGCGATTTATCGCTTTGCAGCCGAATATCGTTCAGGCGCAGATTCTCCACTACCCAACTACCGTCGGCATTGCGTTGTGCCACGCCGGTTAATGCGCCACGCGCCACGTCTGCGCCAATATTGCTCAGCGTCACACGGTCATGGTCAATACTGCCTTCAATCAATACGTTGGTCGTGGGGACGTCGTTCAGCGTCAACGAACTGGCGCTGAGCTGAATTTGCGCTTTACTCCCGAGAATTTTACCCGCCTCAGGACTCCAGGGAATGACTCCGCCGTTAACGCGCTGCGCGCTCAGGGTCCACTCGCTACCGGGACTGTTAAGCGCCATATCTTGCAATTGCAGGCGATCGGCCTGGAACGGCAGCGGCGCAGTTTGCTGGGAAAGATTCAGCGTGCCGTTTTGCAAAAGAATGGTGTCTACGTGCAGCGGGTCGGTGATTTGGCGGCTGCTCAGTCCAATATCGACCGTTTTGGCGACCAGCGTTGCGGGCTGACCATCCCGGCCAAAGGTGACGTTTTCCAGCAGAATATGGGAAGGAGAAGAAAACCGGTGATCGATGGCATCAAATGCCAGATGGTAGCTGCTGTTCTGCGAAACCCAGGCGCTGACGTGCTCTGCGCCCCAGCGGGTTTGCAGTAGAAAATATAAGCCGAGGATCGCCACTGCAAGGGCGATCAGCACGTAAAGAAGCAGCTTTCCAATAAATTTCATGGTCTTCCATCCCGCGAAGTGCACATAGTCAAGTTATGCACGATTTAGGCGCAATGCTCAAGGCGGGAATGGTGAAAGAGCGTTACAGCGGCGTTGATTCAGAATCAACGCCGCATTTTGCTTATTGCTTCTCTGGTGGGAACACCAGATTCAGTTCGATAGCGGTAATACCGCCTGCGGCAATGCCGGAAGATAGCAGGTTTTTCACCCAGTCCGGAGCGAACTGCAGGATCAGCGGCTGCTGGGAAACGCCGAGGCCGACGGCCAGCGACAGCGCGATAATCAGAATTGCGCGGCGGTTCAGCGGTTCGCGGGATACGATACGCACGCCGGATGCCGCGATAGTACCGAACATCACCAGCGTTGCGCCGCCGAGTACCGGCTCAGGAATATGCTGTACAAAACCGCTGACCGCCGGGAACAGGCCCAACGCGATCAGCATCAGCGCAACCACAAAACCAACGTAGCGGCTGGCAACGCCCGTTAACTGAATAACGCCGTTGTTTTGTCCAAAACAGGAGTTCGGGAAGGTGTTAAATACGGCTGAAACAAACGAGTTCAAACCGTTCGCCAGTACGCCGCCTTTCAGGCGTTTCATGTACAGCGGACCAGAAACGGGCTGCTCGGAGACATCGGAGGTGGCCGTAATATCACCGATGGTTTCCAGCGAGGTAATCATAAACACCAGCATCAGCGGCAGCAGTAAGCTCCAGTCGATACCCAGGCCATAATACAACGGCGTTGGCACCATCAGCAGGTCCTGACTTACCGGCGCGGTATTTTGCGGCAGCATATCCATAAACCACGCCAACAGGTAACCTGCCGCCATCGCAATCACCAGTGACGCAACGCGCAGGTACGGGTTGCGCTGGCGGTTAAGCAGGATAATCAGCGCCAGCACGACGCCTGCCAGCAGTAAATTCTTTGGTGCGCCAAAGGTGTTGTCGCTCATTGCCGCATAGCCGCCGCCAATCGACGTCAGACCTACCTGAATCAGTGACAGGCCGATAATCATCACCACCACGCCTGAGACCAGCGGGGTAATGATACGACGCGCCAGATGCAGTACGCGTGAGATAACCATCTCAGTGCAGCTTGCCAGCATCAGTGTACCGAACAGCGCCGCCATCATGGTTGGGACATCTGCACCACCGGTTTTTAGCGCTGTACCGCCCATAATCAGTGGCGCAACAAAGTTAAAGCTGGTGCCCTGAATGGATAATAGCCCTGAGCCGACCGGCCCCCAGGCTTTGATCTGAATGATAGAAGCCACGCCGGAAGCGAACAGCGACATACTGATAATGTGTTGAGTATCCTGAGCCGGTAAACCGAGCGCCTGGCAAATTAACAGCGCTGGGGTGATTACCGCGACGAACATGGCCAGCAGGTGCTGACAGGCGGCAAACAGGGTCTGGGCTAGCGGGG
>ENA-UOZI01000345-UOZI01000345.1-food-metagenome-genome-assembly--contig:-NODE-345-length-11350-cov-8.958300_pt1 | contig 11350 bp, 10 predicted proteins | sample MGYA00249871_ERZ772729 | MGnify/ENA primary metagenome ERZ772729 (study PRJEB29005, sample SAMN08379449) | food metagenome | isolation source: cheese - non spiked | study: EMG produced TPA metagenomics... | reverse complement strand
GGAAGCATTACCGTACTTTACGCGGGCTACCGGTTGATAACTTTATGGGTGAGAAGTTAGCCTCGTTGCTTAAACAGCAGTATCCGGAAGGGATTGATGCTGGCGTTGATTTTAAAGATCGCACGCAGGCGGCGTTTGTAGTACCTAAAGCGGATATTGCTGCGCAGAAATACGATCTATCCATCAACCGTTATAAAGAAGTCGTGTATCAGGCAGAGGAATATGAAGATCCGAAGGTGATACTGAAACGATTAAAAGATCTGGAAAAAGAGATTCTGGCAGATTTGGATGAGCTGGAGGGGATGCTGTGAGCTGGCCGATGGTGAAGTTAGGTAGCGTTGGGGAGTTCAAAGCAGGTTTTGGATTCCCAATAGAGTACCAAGGAAAAAAAGAAGGGGATTACCCTTTCGCTAAGGTTGGTGATATATCAGCTGTAGTAAGAAGCGGTCATAAAAATATTTTTCATGCTGGAAATTATATTGATAAAGATATACTTGAAAATTTAAAGGCAAAAACCATACCCAAAGGAACCATTGTTTTTGCAAAAATTGGTGAAGCCATTAAGCAAAATTTCCGTGCTGTTACTTCTGTAGAAATGGTAATAGATAACAATGTAATGGGGCTAGTTCCTGATAATAATATAGTTGATACTAATTATCTATTTTATTTTATGCGGTCACTAGAGCTTTATCAATTTTGTGGTGCAACCACCATCCCAGCATTACGTAAGTCAATGCTTGAAAATATTCAAATACCATTACCACCGCTAAGCGAACAAAAACGTATTGCTGCTATCCTCGATAAAGCCGATGGTATACGCCAAAAACGCGAGCAGGCCATCAAACTAGCGGATGATTTTTTGCGTGCTAAGTTTTTAGAGATGTTTGGAACTCCTGCAAACAACATACATCGTTTCCCGACAGGAAAGATTCGCGACTTGGTTGATTCAGTAAATTATGGAACTTCAGCAAAAGCTTCTATTGATTCTGGCGAATATCCTATATTGCGGATGGGTAATATAACGTATCAAGGTGGGTGGGATTTTACAGATTTAAAATATCTTGATCTCAGCGTAAAAGAAAAGGATAAATTTTTGGTTAAAGAAGGCGATCTCCTTTTCAATCGTACTAACAGTAAGGAACTTGTTGGTAAAACAGCTGTGTATGAAGAAAACCGGCCGATGGCATTTGCTGGATATTTAATCCGTGTTAGACCTAATCCTATCGGAAATAACTACTATATTTCAGGCTATCTTAATTCCATCCATGGCAAAATCACATTGATGAATATGTGTAAAAGTATTGTTGGCATGGCTAATATTAATGCACAGGAATTGCAGAATATAGAGATATTAATCCCACCTAAGCATCTACAAGATGAGTATGAGATTATTTATAAAAAAATAAAAAAAGGACTAAGCATTTATGATAAAAGCGCGATGCAACTTCAACTTTTAGCATCAAACCTATCGAATGAATATTTCATGTAAGGTTCATTATGAAATTGACTAAACTTGTACTTGAAAATTTCAGATCTGTTAGAGAGCGGCAGGAAATTGATTTTGCACCTGTAACATTACTATTGGGGCCAAACAGCGCGGGCAAGACTACTATTTTAATTGCATTATTTTATCTTCAACAAATATTAGACCGTGAGCAGTGTGATCCTATATATTTAGAAGCTATGGGGAACAGGCGCATAGATGGATTTAGATCTCTAGTCCATAATGGGGATCTGAATAATGTAATTACTATTGGTATCGGTTTCGATCCTGAACAAACAATAGGTGTAGAATATAAAACATATTTAGAAGAACTTGGTGATATTTTCGATATTCATTTTATAAAAATGAAAGACATTGCAGATGAAACTGAAAAGGTTTATGTAGAGTTTAAAATCGCATGGTCACAATTGCACAGAGCAGCATATATAAAGAACTATGCTGTTTCTATAAATAATGAATTTATTGGAGAGCTAAGTAATGATGAGTATACTAAATCATCTTTAGTAAATAGATTGAACTTTACTCATCCGTTGCTTCTTCCTATTGATTATAATTTATGGCTTGAATCTATTGATAAGGAAGGATTAGATACAATTGCCAGTGAATTTGAAATATCTTTAAATGACTTAATACCTGGCTTAGAACGTAATAAAAGTGGTGCAACAGAGCGAGTAAAAACTGTTGATTATATATTTGAAGAAGATAAAGAAAAACCAATGTTTCCTGTTTTTTTAAAGACGAAAATTGGTGCATTACCTCAACTGGGAAGAACTGTTGATACAAATTTGAAAGTTTTTGATATATCTGAGCCAGTTGAGTATTTTAATCGAGATATAATCACCAGAGTGCTAACGCAAGTTTTTACTTCTCCATTAGATAAATTAAATAATTATTTAAAGGCTAGCGTATCTATTGGACCGTTAAGAATTATACCTGATTCTTCATTTACGCCAAATCCTTATCCAGAACAAAATGGATGGTTTGATGGTACATCAGCATGGGATAAGCTATGTTTATCTCAACAAAATGATAGTGATTTGATTAAAAAAGTAAGTGATTGGTTTTCCAATAGAGATAAACTAAACACTAATTATAATATATTTAGTGGAGGAGAATTTGATATAAAAACCTCCCCTCAACTTTTAGGTCTGAAAGATAATGTTTACTTCTGTAAAATAGATTCAAGCCAAATGTTATTTCCAAATCAAGTCGGTGTCGGATTAACTCAGATAGCACCTCTTATTATTGCAGCCAATATAGTTCAGGATGGATTAATTGCTATAGAGCAGCCTGAACTACATATTCATCCCGCTTTACAACTCGCTGTAGGTGATCTGTTTACCCAATATCCCCTTGATGTTAAAAGACCTACGTTTTTAGTCGAAACACATAGTGAGCACATTTTGCTTCGAATTTTAAAAAGAATTAGACAAACAACGGACAATGAATTACCTGAATCAAATTACCCAGTAAAACCTGATTTTATATCAGTGATCGTTTTCGAGGATAATAATGGTTCGACTGTTACTAGGAAAATAGATATTACTGATGATGGTGATTTCAAACAAAAATGGCCCAAAGGTTTCTTCGAAGAAAGAAGGGGAGAGCTTTTTTAATGTTCTACGAATGCGCCATTTCACCAGAGGCTTTGTTTGAGATCGCAATTGATCGGAGAAATTATCGTGACTTCATAAAAGGATTTTCTACGGGCGGTAACTTTCTCTATAGTGAATTACCAAAGCTGAAGAGAAATAAAAAACAATTGCTTGGGTTATTAAATGCTAATCATAGTGAACTTCAGAAAAAACGATTAGAGGACCTTATTATTTTTTTGAAAAATAATAAGGTTAGTAGGGTTTATGATTATGTTGGTGACATGTCATGGTCAGATAACATCTCTGCTGTAAATCGAATTGAACAATTTGATCATGTAGTGAGTTCTACTCCTTGTGATAACCTTGATGTAACTAATATAGATGATTTCTTTGGGTTAAATTATGCTCGACAGCGGATTGTTGCCAGAGTTGCTGCGGATATGACATCTATAATCTCATGTTTATTAAAAACATCAGATCATATTATCATTATTGATCCATACTTTAGCCACAAACAAAGATGGTGGAATGTATTTATTTCATTAATACGAATGAGCATTAATATTTCTTATAAAAAAAACTTAAAGATAGATGTGGTATTCGATGGAAATAAAGAGAATTCGCCAACGGTGAATTATTTGGCTGAGAAGTTGAACCGCGAAAACCTAGCCTTTCCGGACGATTTTACATTTGCAGTAACGTTTAAGTCTTTAACTGCACGCGAGGGTAATGAACGTCTACATAATAGATATATTCTTACTAATGTTGCTGGAGTTTGTTTCAACCATGGTTTGGATGAAGGAGAAGGGACAGATGATGTATCTATTTTATCAGAAGAGGGATATAATATAAGATGGGAACATTATACTACGAATAATGTTTTTGATTTAATCGAAGAGAGTGAAGTTATATTTCAAAAGTCTTCTTTACTGATTTAGATTTAGATTTAGATTTAGATTTAGATTTAGATTTAGATTTAGATTTAGATAGAGTCATCTAAACTTATTATTAGCTCAATTAAAAATTATTCAATAAGTTTTTAAAATTAATATAGTTGTATTGACCTTAACCGGAACTATCAAAACGATAGTTCCACTCCTTTGTTATCTACATAAGATCTAGTAAAAATAGCCAACCAATCCTCCCTTTAAGGCAGGCTAAGTGGTTTTAATTTAGTAAATTTGATAAACAACTCACTCGCCATTACCCCGATTGATCTTCGCATAGTCAAACGGCGTAATCGCTCTTTCCCGATTGGCATCCAGAAAATCGACCCACCACTGCAACATCAGCTTACGCTCATCCAGATATTCCGCTTTATGGATTATACGCGGCCTGCACTGAGTTACGTCCATGTGGCTCATCTGACGTTCAGCCGCTTTATCTCGTGCTGTTCTGGTCTCAATACTTCCATGCCGTTGCAATTACCTCTTAAACCATTCCTTACCATTTTCATGTCTTCGATAAGAAATCTTCATCATGCATGATCGATTTTGTCGATCGATTCGATCGAATTTTCTCTTTTTACCCTGTCTTTTGCATGGTTTTAAAATAAGCAACCTTATTTATCGTGTGGGTAAGAACCAACGAAGATGATTGAAATGAAAAAGATTTTTCGGCTTCAACGTTTGCAATGGTAGGTATGCTTTCAGCCCAGGCTCTGGCTGATGAGGGTAAAACAGACCTCTGTGTGGCAGAAGAGACAGGTATGCCAGTCATCACTGTGTATATTTTGGCACCGGAAGTATCGTATAGTGAATGCAATATCAGGTAATATCAGTGGGCGTCTGGTCCACGAAAAGATATCAAATCGGGAAGTCTGAGAATGTATTAAATATCACTCAAAAAGAGTGGATGCGTTGTTTCAATGATAAATGTTTTGTAGAGTGGTTTTATCGTTATACGAGGAACTGAGTATGGGATTCTGGGATGTTGTTACAGGTCTTGGTAAATCTGCGTCTAATGTGGTTTCTGAAAGGATGAAAGCAAATTATTGGGATATGTGGAACAAAATAAAGTCCTCTCCGGTGGACAGAATTAATGATTTTTATAATCAGAATAATACAAATGATTGTAATCGCGCTTCATACAGAGGGTTGGCAATTGCTGCTTTACATTACAGAGGTGACTGGAATTGTGCCCGCTTATGGCGTGAGGATCGGGATGCAGCAAACTGGTTAAAAAGTTTTAGAGTGAAAATTTCATTGGATACTTCTGTTTCAGCAGATGAATTACGCAGGATAATTGATCGTCTTACAGAACAGGGGTAATGGATTATATTCTTATTCTACTGATACATGCCGGAATATGGACGAATCAGAGGCTCTGGTACCTGAAGAAGAGGTATCAGACCTTAAAGTACACATAAAGGGACGTCATGATGTGGTATTTTCCCCCGTCTGTATTTATTTGTCATGAATGCAACTGGAAAAAGACGGTTTCCAGTACCGGAGATGTACTGACAGAGGAAGATAATATATTTACCGTGTGTCCAGTATATGGAAGTGAACTTGTTGAAAGGCGTAGGGCGATTCCAGTGGAAGTCTTTTTTTCTATTTTTAACAGCGTATTCCCCTTTAAATATTAATTAATCTCTGATGTTCACCTGGTATATTGATGTATGATTGATGCTAAAAATATGCTCACTGAATCAAAACTTATAAAGTTTCTGGATTATGCTTATGATAAGTCTGTTGAGGGGATTGGTGTTCCCGGAATAGATACTGCACACAGTCTTGCGGAAAGTTACCTGAAAACAAAAGGGACATTAAAAGAACAGATTAACTGCCTTATTCGCTGGCAGAATACCAAATCTGCCACGTCAGGTTTTCTTACCGGACTTGGTGGTGTGATGACATTACCAGTAGTGATACCGGTGAACATTTCAGGTATTCTTTTCCTGCAGGTCAGAATGGTGGTGTCAATTGCGATTATGTGTGGTCAGGATATTCGAGATGATAGAGTCAGAACAATTGTCTATACCTGTCTTGTGGGTAATGCTGCTAAAGATATTCTGAAGGAAGCTGGTATTCAGATAGGCCAGAAGTTAACAACAAGTGCAATTAAAAGTATAAGTAAGGAGATTATTGTAAAAATAAATAAGGCAGTAGGCTTCAGATTGATGACAAAAACAGGTTCTACTGGTGTCATCAATTTGTCAAAGTTTGTTCCGGTTGTGGGGGGGATTGTTGGTGGTGGTTTTGATGCAATAACAACAAATATTATCGGGAATTATGCAAGAGATATATTTCTGAGGCTGGCAGATAATTATTCCTGTGGTTAATATCTGCTCATTCTTGCCGGGGTATTTCGGTATACCCTGAGATATGAAATAAACATAATCTCGTGGAGGTATGAAAAATACAGGGGGAATTGAACGCCAGGTTTCCCCGGGAAGGAGCGGTTGACAGGGTATTTCCCGGGGCTTCTTCCCTGTCGAACCGGTCCGTCTGGTAGATTGTCAGCGTAATGTGCAGCTTTTTTCATAGTTACAGAAATGAGGTCTGTCCATTTTTTGTAAGACATCTCTTTTCCTGAGAGGTCAGTGACCAGATGACAGCCAGAAATTCAGAAAGTAAATCCGAAAATAAAGAATGAGAAATTATAAGTTCTGTTACTGACATTCTGTTGAATACCTGTAATGTATGGCTTATGCCATCTCGGAAAAGACAACTTTATTACGCCCGGATGATTTCGCTTTATATAAGGCATTATCAGTAGCATTATAGATATCAGATGCGTTAAGTGATTTATCTCGTATCAGAGTAACGCCAATACTAATGGTGACCCCACCGGGGATATTGTAGAGTGTTGTATTATTTGTCTGGGTTTCGACATGTCTGCGAAGTCTTTCCGCTAATATTTTTATTTTTGATGGATCCATATTATTAATAATAATACCAAACTCTTCTCCTCCGAGACGTGACAGAATATCTGTTGTGCGGATGCCTTGTTTTAATATATCGACAACAGCCAGAATGACTCTGTCACCAGCAGGATGTCCCCATGTATCATTAACTGATTTAAAGTGATCGATATCAATAATAAAGACACCGGATGAATATGTATCTCCTGTTGAGAGAAGTTCGTTTATTTTTTCAAAGAAAAAATTTCTGTTATATATTTTTGTCATTGGGTCGAGGTTGCTTAATTGTTTTGTTGATTGCAGAACTTTAAATATGTGATATATGAAAACAGAAACAACAATTAATTTACTGAACATTTCTGCCATTCGGCTGAGATACCAGAGATGCATATACCCATCAACAATAAACAAAACGAAAACATTATAAAAAACAGCCGAGACGGCAATCAGTAATATCCCCTTCCATATATCATTGTTTACCGCTCTGGTATAAAAAAGCGAAAAAACCAGTCCCAGCCATAAAAAAACAATAAATTTAATGTATGTTTCAATATAGACAAAATCAAATTTGTATAAAGTAGTTTCAGTTATATTCGGGAAGAAGTATTGATGGCTAATCAGATATGATATTACAGGTAGTATTATCATACAGGCAAAACAAATCAAAAAAATCGTTTTATTACCGGCAATCATTGCGGTATTTTTTCTTCGGTTTCTGACACACAATGCCAGATATATAATCAGGCAAAAGCTCAGTTGTCTGAAGAAATAATGGACCATGATTGAATTATGTATGCTTACTACAGATACAGTATCACTTTCGTATTGTTGAACAATTATTATTGTCAGAACAAGATATATAATACAACTGAAGAAAGCCAGCCCAAGAATACAATGCGAGAAGTTATTTCGGTCATAGATAAAATAAAGTTGCATAAAGAGGAAAGCAATGATGTTTATAAAAAATAAAGCCACCATCATCATTAAATAAGTTGATTGTGTTATAATGTGGTACTGTCCGGGTGAAAGGGGATAAAGGGTTCCATTATTGATAATAATAAGACAAAATCCGAGTAAGATACAGAAAATAACAGCAGAAATACTGCAGAGATATTCCTTTTTCATAACATACTTACGTCCATGCTTAATCCTGTATCTAAAATACATAAAATCATGGTGTTGTCAATAGCCAGTGTATCTGCCGGAATGGCCGGAAGTTACGTTAATACGTGATGAAATAAATCCGCATAAAGATTATGCTGGTTTTATATAAAGAATTCTAATCATTGATTGTAATAGAAAGGAGAGACGATTCACCACTATCGGGTGGGGCGGAGTTTAATCCAGGCTATAAAGTATTACGAAAACTTTTAAATGAGAATCAGGAGTAATTTACTTTGTTATCTTTTCCCTGGTACTTAATCCATCTCCCCCATCAGACGGTCAGTCTGGGGGGATTATTGACAGACTTGCGCGTTATTTGTATGTAGAGTGCTCTGACGTAATATCTACTGATACCGAAAATTTGTATGCTTTATCCCGACTGAAAACGGAAGTATCCAGGGCCAGACATATTCCCCCTTCATATTCCTGCATTTTTGTATAATTTCCTCTGAAAGTCTGTCATCGATTCTTTTCCGTAATTCGTTCTGTTGTCTGAAAATATTTTCGCATATTTCGAAATCATCTTCCTGCATCAGCATTTCTGCGCATTTAATTATTTCTGCCCGTTCACATAGTACAGAGGAATGATTGTATAGCCAGTTTATAAACAGCAATACTTCCGGATGTTCTCTCCATAATGGGTGATATGTTGCATAATAGTCTTCAGCAGTATCCGGACCGCCTGAAAAGTCATACCATATCGCAAGAGGAAATGGATGCAGATTTCCGCACAGTATTTCTGCGATGTAAGTATTTGCCGTAAAGCCACGACGAAATGCAGTTGCAGCTTTTTCCAGTTCCCCATTAAGAAAATGCAGAAGGCCGAGTTCATACCAGTAAGGTGAAAATTCATCAGCGTACTCATTCAGTACACGGAAAGCTCGCTCATGATCACCTGTTCGTAACAGTTCTGAACCCAACAACCAGCGGGTACCCTGATTATCTTCAGGATTGTATGCCAGTATTTTCTCAATGAGCATGATGGCATCCTGATGACGTTGTAAATGTACATTTGCCAGGATTGCTGCATAAAGCGCGCGCAGATAAGGCCGGTTTTCGGGATGCATCCAGATGATTTCACCACTGAAACTTTCCGGGATGAGACGATTACCTGCCGCCAGTCCTTTAAGAGCGGCGTTCAGTGCCTTACGCGGGGTATTCTGCTCCAGAAATGCATATGCCAGATGAGCGTGTATATCAATAAAGTCAGGCTCCCGTTGAGCAAGGCGTCTGAGTTTGTTGATGTAACTCGCCTCACTGATTTCACCAGTATCGTATGTATCAAGCAGTTTTTCAAACTCCCCCGGTAATGGGCAAAACCAGGTATCCGGAAATACGAAACGCCCCTGGTTATCGTTCACTTCAAAGCGTAATCTGTCGTTCATTTTCTGAGTCTGTAAAACGGATGGAACACAATCTGAAAAGCATAAAAGTCGTGAGGTTGTGTATCAAGCCCTCACGTTCTGAATAATAATTATTCACTGTGTGTACCCGTCGGGTAAAGTTGTACTGGCAGGGCAATACAATACGAAAGAATATTGATGCGATTTGTGTTCTTGACCCCTTATCTCCTGACAGGTTGATATGATTTCTCTGCCTGTATGCCAGTCGTGACATTGTACTACAACCATAAAGAATTATCGTTGTCCCCGCGATCACTGTCTTTTGGGGACAACGAGATAACAAGTTTGTACATAAAACAGCCACCGGATATTTTGATTATACGCTGACCTGCATACTCCGTTGGGCAGATGGTCTGTTTTCTACAGACATTGTTTGATTGATGAACATCTGGCAGGGGGTAATACCATAATACTGTCTGAAAACACTGATAAAGTATGCAGTACTGGCATAACCACACCGTATTGAAATCTGATTCACTGACAGTTTACTGAAAACAAGTTGTCGGGCGTTATGCATACGTATATCCAGCAGAATCTGAGAAAAAGAAGTTTTTTCCTCCCGAAGTTTTCGTTTCAGTAAGCTTTCACTCATGTAAAGGGCATTGCTGATATCTTTCATTTTCCATGCCCGCGATGGACTGGAGCAGATAATATATCCGACCTTAAGTGTAATGGAATTTATACATTTCAATAACAGAGGCATGAAACCTCTGTGTGTGGCGAAAATGGAAAGGCAGGCAAAATACATTTGTTCGGAGAATTTTTGTGGCAATGTGTTGCACCGACTGAGATTTATCACGACATCGTGTAGCAGGGTGGGAAGAGTGAAGGATGTTTTAATGAAGGGGACAGGAAGCGGAGTATCGGAGTACTGGAGTCTGTCGGTACTTTCCAGGTATTTTCTGACAATGCATTCGTCAATACGGAGTTCAGTAACATTACCGGGGTGGTACAGGAAAAGGGATTTACTGACATCATCTGTCAACAGAACGTCGTTTTTCTGAAAAAAGAACCTTTTTCCGGCAAAATCTGTCTCAAACGGGTGGTTAACAAGAATAACGGAACAGACAAACATCACACTGACTCCCTGATTGGCATAAAAACAGTGATATCAAAAGACTAGACGCTTTTTCAGGAAAAATCTTAATTTATCCTGGAATTACTCTGACTGGTCCGGGAGAATAGTGTCTGAGTCAGCAAAGGCTGTGTTGCCAGTTTGTAATACGGCAGATGGTGGTGCGGTAAGTAACTGATGGCCCCTTACCTCTTTATGCAACGAATTGGTTCAGTTTGTTTTATTCAGATACCTGAGTTGCAGTAAATCTCAGAAAGAGAAATGAGAGTTCCTGATGGTATCAGGCTAAATAAATATTTGTTGTGGCAGGTGCTCTTCCCTACTGGAAGAGCAAGTATGTAAATGGCGTTCTGTGACTTTCTTAGCGGATTGTTAACCTTTGTATATTCAAACAGACTGATACGTTTTCTCTCTGTTCACATCCAGATAACCTGCCCACCACTGTAGCATCAGTCGCCGTTCTTCCAGATGTTCTGCTTTATGAATGTAAGCAGCACGTACCCCGTTGCGTTCCTGATGACTCATCTGACGTTCAACTGCATCACGGGATCATAAACCTGATTCTATTAACGCACTGCATGCCATCGCCCAGAATCTATGGCCACAGATTTTCTGGGTTGTGTCATATCCCATAACCCTCAGGGCTTTATTTACGGTATTTTCACTGATTGGTTTACGCGGGTCATGTGTTCCCGTAAAGATCAGACCATTTTCACCAGCCCATGTCTGTAGTTCTGCCAGTAT
>ENA-UOZI01000334-UOZI01000334.1-food-metagenome-genome-assembly--contig:-NODE-334-length-11751-cov-4.288817_pt1 | contig 11751 bp, 11 predicted proteins | sample MGYA00249871_ERZ772729 | MGnify/ENA primary metagenome ERZ772729 (study PRJEB29005, sample SAMN08379449) | food metagenome | isolation source: cheese - non spiked | study: EMG produced TPA metagenomics... | reverse complement strand
GGTTTCATAGCGGTAATAACCAAAGCGAATCGCCAGGTCGCCTACCCCACCGCCGCCAACGATTCCGGCCATCGCGGAGTAACCGATCAGACTCACCAGCGTTATCGTCAACCCACGCAGCAGACCCGCGCTCGCTTCAGGTAACAGAACGGTGCAGATGATGCGCATCGGGCTGGCGCCAAAGGCTTCCGCCGCTTCAATAATGCCTTTATCGACTTCGCGCAGTGCGCTGTCGACCAGACGGGCATAAAAAGCGATTGCCGCCACCGAGAGCGGAACCGACGCCGCAATCGGCCCAATGGTATTTCCGAGTAAAAACTGTGTGAGCGGCAGCAGCAGCACCAGCAGGATCACAAACGGCACCGAACGGATGATATTCACCAGCACGGAGCTGAGCAGATACACAAAACGGTTTTGCCAGAATAAATGCCGGTCGGTGACGAAAATAAGAAAACCGAGCGGCAGACCGCCAATAATCGCCAGCACCGTAGAGATACTTAGCATCTGAAAGGTTTCATTAAACGCCAGCGTCAAATCAGGCAATAAATCATCCACGAATCACCTCCACCTGTGCCGTGCGTTGACGAATATGTTCCACGGCGACATCCACCGCAGAAGGGTTATGCGGCGCGGTCAGTTGCACCACCAGAATCCCCAGCGCACGCTCGCCGATATATTCAATTTTGCCGTGCAGAATGTTCACCGCCACACCAAATTTAACCGCGACTTCTGACAACACTGGCTGTTCCGCCGAATCGCCGATGAACAGAATTTTCAGCAACTGGCCAGGCAAATGCTGGCGCAAGCGTTCGGGTAGCGTCAGATTGAGGGTATGCGACACCAGTTGCTGCGTGAAAGCGTGCTGCGGGTGAGCAAAAACGTCAAACACCTCACCGGACTCCACCACCTTGCCGCCGGACATCACCGCCACACGATCGCAAATCGATTTGATCACGTTCATCTCGTGAGTGATCAGCACGATCGTGATCCCCATTTGTTGGTTGATCTGCTTAAGCAATGCCAGAATAGTGGCCGACGTTTCCAGATCCAGCGCAGAGGTCGGTTCATCACACAGCAGCACATCCGGGTGATTGGCAATCGCACGGGCAATACCAACGCGCTGCTTTTGCCCGCCGCTGAGCTGCACAGGAAAGCGGTTCGCCTTGTCAGACAGCCCCACCAGCGTCAGGATTTCGCTGACGCGTGGGCCAATTTTACTGCGCTCCCATCCGGCAGCCTTCAGGCTGAAAGCGACGTTTTGCGCCACGGTACGGGTATGCATCAGATTAAAATGCTGAAAAATCATCCCAATACGCTGACGGGCTTTACGTAGTTGCGCCCCTTCCAGCGCGGAAATTTCTACGCCGTTAACCTTTACGCTTCCCAGGCTTGGTCGCGTTAAGGCGTTCAGGGTGCGCAGCAGCGTACTTTTCCCCGCGCCGCTGGTCCCGACAATGCCAAATATCTCACCTGCGCCTATGCGCAAGCTGACGTCATCAACCGCCCGGGTTGATGGTCCACGGCCTGCGCTAAAATCCACGCAAACCTTTTCTATCTCAATCAAAGCCACCTCAGAAAAGCGAAAAGGGCAGTCGCCGCTGCCCCTGTTAACCTTGTGCGCAGCGATTATTGGGCTGCCGACATCCATTCCGGTTTCTGGAAGGCGCTGTAGATATTTTGCGGATCGTCGATCACCGCGCGATACGCCGGAGATTTCACCGCCGCCACAATATCTTTCGCGAACGGTTTATCTGCATCTTCACTGCGTACCGCTATGATATTTTTCAGATTTTCGTCAAGATGCTCTTGCTTGATGGCACTGGCGAGATCCAGTTTCGCCGCCACGGCAAAGTTACCGTTGACCAGCGCGCCGGTCACACCGTCCAGGGTACGCGGCAGTTGTGCCGCTTCCAGCGGTTTAAACACCAGCCCTTTCGGGTTGCTGGCGATATCGCGCTCAGAGGCTTTAGTCGGATCGATAGTGTCTTTGATGGTAATAAGGCCAATAGACTGCAGGAAACGCAGACCGCGAGCCAGGTTGGTTGGTTCTTTGGTATGGGTGTTGAGTTGTAGTTTTTTTTTCTGTTGGTGGGTTTTGTTTTTTTGTGAGTATTAAGGCATCCCGGGCGTCGGATCGACATTCTGGTTGCTCAGGTTCAGTCCTTTATCAGCGGTGAATTTGTCAAAGTAGAGCGAGTGCTGGAACAAGTTGGCATCAATACTGCCGTTGGAAAGCGCCATGTTCGGCTGCACGTAGTCGCTGAATTCGCGCACCACTACCTTATAGCCTTTCTCTTTCAGCGTAGGGGCAATGGCCTGTTTCACCATATCGCCGTACGGACCAGGTGCGACGCCAAACACGATGGTATGCGGGTCACTGTTCGCATGAGCAAGTTGTAATCCACAGGCCAGTAACAGCGCTCCGGTCGCGACGCGTAAACTCTGACGCAATCCCATAATTTCTCCATTTTAACGTTGTGGTGTCATGTCTCACGCCGTTCTTGCGGCGTTGTTCTTGTTGGCCTGTTAACAGGCTGATTGTTAACATGACACAGATCACAACCTGCTGTCCTTGAAATTATTTCATGATGTTGCGGGATATGTCGTTGAATGTACGTTGAAGGTACTAATGTGTTTTTCAGCAAAGGATAGTAAAAAACCGGATAACCTTCTGGTTACCCGGTTTTGGAAGGGAAATTGACTTAGAAGTCGTAACGCAGACGAACCAGGTTCATATCACCCAGATTGTCGGTGCTGGAGGTGAACACGTGTTCGTAATCCACGCGGAAACCGTAATCCAGCTGGAAGCTGATACCCACGCCATTGTCGATGCGCTGGTAGTTACGGCCATTCACATACTCAATGCGGTCGCCCATGAAGTAAGGCTGGATGGATTTCACCGCATACTGGCCGATCGGGAATTTATACCCTGCGAAGTATTCAATACCCCACGCGTCGCCCGCAAAGTAGTCGTTAACAGACACTTTTTTGGTGGTCAGGAAGTTCTGATACCAGCCGCCGCCTGCGGAGAAGGTCCAGTTGTCCGGCGTCCAGCTCAGCGCGGTACCGAGGATGTTCTGGTCGTAGGTTTTGCTGTCGCCGTTGTCCGGGTTACGCATGTCCGCACGGGTGTAGTTCCACGCTGCGCCCCAGGTCAGGTCGGTGGTCAGGTGGTAATCCAGGCCCAGTGAACCGCCGCCTTTACGCTTATAGCGCAGGCCGTTACCCGGCAGGTATTCGCTGTCTTCAAACAGGTAAGATGCATAGATGTCGGCATCACCCACGGTTTTCTTGTATTTCAGCATCTGGCGTGAACGGTAAGAACCGTCGTAGTCGCCGTTGATCCCGTTACCTGGCGCCTGAGCAATCATGTCGTAGTCCCAGATATCGGTTTTCGCGCCCACCACATCATAGTAAACGCTGTTCTGTTGACCGAAGGTCAGCGTACCCCAGGTATCGCTCTTCAGGCCGGTGTAGAGCATACGGCGAGTGGTATCGTGTGCGCCGTCTGCATAGTGATGATCCCAGTTAAACTGGGCAGGGATGTTCACACCCAGTTCGTAGTAGCTTATCCAGCTAATATCATCAAACAGGTAGTAATCAGCCGCGAAACGGAAACGGGTACCACCGTCAAAGCCGTTACGTTTGTAGCTGTTTTTACCGTCGTCGCCGGTCATGTTCTGGAACTGAGGACGAATACTGCCGCCAACGGTAAAGTTCAGGCGGCTCAGCGGGTTACCCGCCTGCGGATCCTGTTTAAGAACGGTGATTTCCGCCTGAGAAGCGAAGGTCGTTAATGCCACTGCCGCGCCAATCGTTACCGCCAGCGCTGATTTTTTTATAGTCATTATTTTTCCTTAATAGACACGCTGCTAAATATTTAGCGGGTGAATATTAACTGGAAATAATCGGGCTGTGTGGACGGGTTTTTAATGTTTTGTGCTACTAAATACGTGGGTATTATCACTTTGTGCTTTTAAAATATTGCACACCGGCATAAAAACCGGTGTGCAATTATCACGGAGCTGGATTACCCCATAAACTGCCGGAACAGTGCTTTGCCCCTTAACAGGCGCGTTCCGAGCCAGCCCCCGCAGAGGGAGAGCAGCACCGCGCCGCAGAGAGGCAGAATCAGCCAGAGACGCCAGTCAGGCTCCCACGGGAAGTCGAAGACACGTGTCTGCAACACCGCCAGCGCCGTCTCGGCGCCAATCGCGGCCACCAGACCTGCCACCAGCCCCAGCAGCGCAAACTCGCTCCAGAGCGTCATCCGCAGCAACCGCTTCCCGGCCCCCAGCGTGCGGTAGACCACCAGCTCCTGATGGCGCTGACGCATGCCCACCTGCACCTGGGCCAGCAGCAACAGCACGCCGCAGATGGTCACCAGCACCACCATGACCTCCAGCGCGCGGCTCACCTGCTCCAGTACCTGTCCCACCTGCTTCAGGATCGCCCCAATATCCAGCAGGCTGACCGTCGGGAATTCCCGGTTAAGCTGCGTCAGCATACCGTTGCCATTTTCCCAGCGGAAGCTGGTCAGCCAGCTTTGCGGCTGTCCATCCAGCGCCCCCGGCGGGAAGATAAAGAAGAAGTTGGGCCGCAGGCTTTCCCAGTCCACCTTTCGCAGGCTGGTGACTTTGGCGGTAAAGTCCTGGGTATCGCCGGTGAAGGTCACGCTGTCCCCGAGCTTCACGTTCAGGCGCACCGCCAGCCCTTCCTCCATTGATACCTCCCCCACTTTCGGCGGCCAGGTGCCTGCCGTGATCGGGTTATGGTCGGGCCGTTTCTCCTGCCAGGTCAGGTTAAGCTCGCGGTTCAGCGACTCGTCCTTGTTCCCCTCCGTCGACCGCCCGTTGATTTGCGTCAGACGGGCGCGAACAATCGGATAAAACGACTCCGGGACAATATGATGCTCAGAGAGGAAACCCTTCAGCGGCGTAACCTGCTCAGGCGCGATATTGATCAGAAAATAGTTCGGACTTTCCGGGGGAAGCTGCTGCTGCCAGCGATCCAGCAGATCGCCCCGCAGCACCAGCAACAGGGCCAGCAGCATAAACGACAGTGAAAACGCCGACAGCTGGCTGAGCGTAGACCAGGGCTGATGCAGCAAACGATTAACGGCCAGGCGCACGGGCAGCGATTTCACCGTCAGCCTCTTCAGAACGTTGAGCAGTATCCAGCCCAGTACGCCGCACAGCAGCGCCAGCACAACCGCACCGGCCAGCACCGCCCACAGCAGCGTGCTGCCGCCCATCAGCCAGGCCAGCAGCCCCACCGCGACCGCAATAATCACCGGAAGGTAGAACTTCAGCGGCCAGACGTTCGCCACCACATCATTACGCAGCACGCGCAGCGGCTGCGTCGCGAGCAGCAGTCGGTAGGGCCGCAGCCCCACCAGCAGCGAGATCACGACCATCGCGCCAATCGCCCACAGCCACGGCCAGAAGCTGGCGGGTGGCAATGCGGACGGAAGCACCGGTTTTAACATCACCATCAGCAGTTTTTCAAACAGCAGCCCTATGATTCCGCCAGTGAACACTGACAAAACCAGCAGCATTAGCCACTGGCCGACGATCAGCTTGCGCAGCTGCGCCCGTCCCGCGCCGAGGGTTTTAAGGATCGCCACCCGATCGTAGCGGCTGCGGCAGTAATGCCCCATCGCCACCGCCACTGCCGCTACCGCCAGCAGCAGAGTTAAGAGCGCCGAAAGCAGCAGGAACTGCTGAGAGCGCTCCAGAGATTTACCGAGCGCCCCCTCGTCCTGCTCCAGCCCGTACCAGCGGTGCTCCGGTTTAAGCTGCGGGAGCAGCCATTTTTCATACGCATCAAGCTGGGCTGGCGTGCCGCCAAACTTGTAGCGCCAGGTGACGCGGCTGCCCGGCTGGACAGCATGGGTTGCCGGAACATCCGCCGTGTTCATCAGCAGGCGTGGCGCAAGCCGGAAGGGGTTAAAGCCGGAGTCGGGCTCCTGCACCACCTCCCCGGCAATTTTCAGCGTGGCATCGCCCACGTCAATACTGTCACCGGCTTTCAGGTTCAGAAGCGCCATTAAACGCGATGCCAGCAGCACCGTGCCGGGCGTTGGTTTTAACCCCGGCGGACTGGTTTGTAAGTCACCGTACATCGGGTAGACATCATCCACGGCTTTCACGCTGGCGAGCTGCGGCGTGTCCCCCGCAAAGGTCATGGTCTGGAAGGTGATTTGCTCCCCCACCTTCAACCCTGCTTTGTGCGCTTCCTCAATCCAGCCCGGCGGAACAGGACGCGAGCTTTGCAGCGCCCGGTCCCCGGCCATAAATTCCCGGCTCTGCTGGCTGAGCCCTTTTTCCATACGGTCGCTGACGCTGCCGAGCGCCAGCACGCAGGCCACCGCCAGGCTTAACGCCAGCCAGACAATCAGCAGCGAGGGCGAGCGCCACTCGCGCCAGAACCAGCGGGCAATCATGCTTCCTCCTGAAGCGTACCGTTGACCAGCCGCAGACGCCGGTCGCAGCGGGCGGCCAGCTGCGGATCGTGGGTCACGAGGATCAGTGTGGTACCGTGTTCACGGTTAAGCGAGAACAACAGATCCGCGATTTTGTCGCCGGTTTTACGGTCAAGGTTGCCGGTGGGTTCATCAGCAAACAGCACTTCCGGGCGGCCATTAAAGGCGCGCGCCAGCGCCACACGCTGTTGCTCCCCGCCGGAAAGCTGTGCGGGAAGATGGCTGAGGCGCTTGCCCAGACCGAGCTGTTCCAGCAGCGCCTTCGCATGGGCGCGGCTTTCGCGACTCTTTTCACCGCGCAACAGCGCCGGGAGTTCGACGTTCTCCAGCGCGTTCAGCGTGGGGATCAGCATAAAAGACTGAAAGACAAACCCGATGTGGCGCGCACGCAGCGCAGCACGCGCCTCTTCATCAAGCTGGTGCAGCGGCTGCCCGACAAGATGAACCTCGCCGCTGCTCCCGTCGTCCAGACCGGCCAGAATCGCCAGCAGCGTGGACTTGCCGGAACCGGATTCGCCAATCAGCGCGATGGTTTCAGCGCGTTTGACAACGAGTTCAACTCCAGTAAGGATGGAAAGCTCGTGTTCCCCCTGACCGACGGACTTCTTAAGACGATGAACTTCAACACTGTTTTCCGCTGGCATTTGCCCTTCCTGTTCTTGATTCTGATGACCTTCCGCGCGGCGGCAGCGGACACGTTACTGATTCTCGGCGACAGCCTGAGCGCGGGCTATCGCATGGCGGCCAGCGCAGCCTGGCCCGCTCTGCTCAACGAAAAATGGCAGAGCAAGACGACGGTTATCAACGGCAGCATCAGCGGCGATACCTCGCAGCAGGGCCTGTCGCGCCTGCCAGCGCTACTCAAACAGCATCAGCCGCGCTGGGTGCTGGTTGAGCTTGGCGGCAACGATGGATTGCGCGGTTTCCAGCCTCAGCAGACGGAACAGACGCTGCGCACCATTTTGCAGGACATCAAGGCGGCAAACGCCCAGCCGCTGCTGATGCAAATTCGCCTGCCCGCTAACTACGGTCGTCGGTATAATGAAGCCTTTAGCGCGATCTACCCTAAGCTTGCCAAAGAGTTTGATATTCCGCTGCTGCCATTTTTCATGGAAGAGGTCTATCTCAAACCCCAGTGGATGCAAGACGACGGGATCCACCCCAATCGCGATGCGCAGCCGTTTATTGCCGACTGGATGGCAACGCGGCTGGCTCCTTTAGTTAAACATGACTCCTGATTAAGCGGAGATCCTGACAGGTAAAGTTATGCAAAAATCGGTCTTAATTACAGGATGTTCCAGCGGAATCGGTCTTGAAAGCGCGCTCGAATTAAAGCGTCAGGGATTTCGGGTGCTGGCGGCCTGCCGCAAACCCGACGATGTCGAACGCATGAACGGGCTGGGCTTTACCGGCGTGCTGCTGGATATGGACTCCCCGGAAAGCGTCGAACGCGCCGCCGATGAGGTGATAGCCCTGACCGACAATCGTCTGTACGGGCTTTTTAATAATGCCGGTTACGGCGTGTATGGCCCGCTGGATACGCTCTCGCGCGAAACGCTGGAAAAACAGTTTTCAACCAACTTCTTTGGTGTCCATCAGCTCACCATGCGTCTGCTCCCCGCCATGCTGCCGCACGGCGAGGGGCGCATCGTGATGACATCGTCAGTGATGGGTCTGATATCAACGCCCGGCCGCGGCGCCTACGCCGCCAGCAAATATGCGCTGGAGGCCTGGTCCGACGCCCTGCGCATGGAGTTACGTCACAGCGGCATTAAGGTCAGCCTGATAGAACCCGGCCCGATCCGCACCCGCTTTACCGAAAACGTTAACCAGACGCAGGCGGATAAACCGGTCGAAAACCCCGGCATTGCCGCACGATTTACGCTCGGGCCCGAAGCGGTGGTTGCCAAAGTGCGCCATGCTTTTGAGAGCGAACATCCCAAAATGCGCTACCCGGTAACGCTGGTCACCCATGCCGTTGGCTGGTTAAAACGTCTGCTACCGGGCCGGATGATGGACAAAATTTTACACGGTTGAGTTGAAGCGACAGCGCTCACCCCCATGTAAATAACAAACCGATAAAAGAGAAGGCCGCATGTCCGTACAGAATATCGTCAATATTACTGAAGCAAACCTGCAACAGATCCTCGAACAGTCGATGGCAAAACCCGTGCTGTTCTACTTCTGGTCTGAACGCAGCCAGCACTGTTTACAGCTGACGCCGGTGCTGGAAAGCCTTGCCGCGCAGTACAACGGTCAGTTCATTCTTGCCAAACTGGACTGTGACGCAGAGCCGATGGTGGCGTCTCAGTTTGGTCTGCGCGCCATTCCTACCGTCTACCTGTTCCAGAACGGTCAGCCTGTTGATGGCTTCCAGGGGCCACAGCCGGAAGAGGCCATTCGCGCCCTGCTGGATAAAGTCCTCCCGCGCGAAGAAGAGCTGAAAGCGCAGGAAGCCATGGCGCTGATGCAGGAAGGCAAATACGACGAGGCGCTGCCGCTGCTTAAAGACGCGTGGCAGCTCTCGAATCAGAACAGTCAGATTGGCCTGCTGCTGGCGGAAACGCAGATTGCCCTGCACCGTTCAGAAGACGCCGAAGCCGTGCTCAAAACGGTTCCCTTGCAGGATCAGGACACCCGCTATCAGGGACTGGTCGCGCAGATTGAACTGCTGAAACAGGCGGCAGATACGCCGGAAATTCAGCAACTGCAGCAGCAGGTCGCTGACAACCCGGCCGATGCGGCTCTGGCAAGCCAGCTGGCGCTGCAGCTGCATCAGGTGGGGCGTAACGAAGAAGCGCTTGAGCTGCTGTTTAGCCATCTGCAAAAAGACCTCGCTGCCGCAGACGGTCAGGCGCGCAAGATGTTCCAGGAGATCCTGGCCGCGCTGGGCACCGGCGATGCGCTGGCGTCGAAGTATCGTCGTCAGCTGTACGCGTTGCTGTACTAACAAAAAAATGCCCGGTGGCGCTTCGCTTACCGGGCCTGGAAAAGTGCGGATCGTAGGCCGGGCAAACGCAGTGCCGCCCGGCATAATCACCGCACGTTTTTCAACTGCGTCACCACCAGCTGATGGCGCGCGTTGTAAAACTTCCGATAGGTCAGGTAACAGGCAATGATAGTGGACAGGCTTGCCGTTGAGAGCAGCATAAACGTCACCATAATCTGATACTTAATCGCTTTTACCGGATCGATACCGGCAAAAATCAGCCCCGACATCATGCCCGGCAGGCTCACCAGCCCGACCGTTTTGGCTGAATCTACCGTGGGGATCAGCGATGAGCGAATGCTCTCACGAATCAGCCGCGCGGAGGCCACTTTAGGCGTCGCTCCCAGGCTTAATTTCTCCTGTAGCTGCTGCTGTTCACTGCTGAAGCGCTGGCCGAGATTGTTATAGCACAGCCCGACGGCCACCATGGCGTTCCCGGCAATCATCCCTGAGATAGGGATAACCTGCATCGGCGTAAACTCAATTGAGCCGGAAAGCACCAGTACCGCCAGCGTTAATGCGGTTCCGGTGGTAATGGCGATAAACGACGAGACAAACGCCTTATCGATGTATTTACTGCGCTTTTGCGCGTTCCACGCCGCATTGAAACAGATAAACAACACCATCAGCAGCGTCAGCACCGCGTGGTTGACGTTGAAAATATACTTCAGCACATAGCCGACAATAATGAGCTGAATCACCGCGCGGCAGATACTCCACACAATGTCCTTTTCCAGCCCCAGCTTTTCACGGTAGCTGACGACAATCGCGATCAGCACCAGCACCATCGAAAACGCCAGGGATTCGTTCGTAATATTGTGCTCACCCACGGTTTGCCTCCTGCAGTTATCCCCCATGCGCCACGACGGACAATACGTCATCAAGAAAGCTAAAAACGTAAGCGACATGCGTCCCCCACAGCACGGCAATATTCTGCTCGCGGACGTAACGATGAATGATTTCATTGACGTTGCGCTTGTTGGCATCATCGAGCGCGCTGGTGATCTCATCGAGCAGTAACACCTTCGGTAAGAACTGCAGATTACGGATCAGCGAGACGCGCTGCTTTTCGCCGCCCGACAGTTCGGAAACGGACTTTGTCAGCGTGTCCGGCGGCAGATTGAAGCGTGCCAGGTCGGCGGAAAACCGTTCAGGATCGGGCGTCTTATGTCGGATCTGCCAGGGGAAAAGCAGGTTATCGTACACCGTGCTATCGAACAGGCTCGGGGTTTGCACCGAATAAGAGACCTGCTGGCGGTAAGCCTCGGGTGAAAGCGTTGAAATATCCTTCCCCTCAAAGAAGATCTTTCCCGACGTTGGCGTAAGCAGCGACGCAATGATTTTAAGCAGCGTACTTTTCCCGCAGCCTGAGGGGCCGGTAATCAGTCGAAACTCGCCCGGCAAGAGGCTAAAACTGACATTATTCAGAATGGTGGTACCGCCTGTGCGGTAGCCCACGTCCTCAATGGTTAATACCGCGCTGTTATCCTTCATGTGATCTTCTGCCTTTATCCCAATAATGAGCAGTAGTTTACGGCGATGAGTGATAATAAAGCGACTTTCCTCGTATACTTAGGATCAACAAAAAGTGATTTCATTTCTGCCATAGCATGCAAAACAGGAGGTTTTTATGCTCATCGTTGTTCCTGTCCTTATCTTCGTTGCGCTGGTTATCGTCGGCGCAGGCGTCAAAATTGTCCCTCAGGGTTATCAGTGGACCGTCGAGCGCTTCGGCCGCTATACCAACACGCTACAGCCTGGCTTGAGCCTGATTGTCCCATTCATGGACCGCATCGGTCGCAAGATCAACATGATGGAACAGGTGCTGGATATCCCTTCTCAGGAAGTGATCTCCAAAGATAACGCCAACGTTACCATTGATGCCGTCTGCTTTATTCAGGTGATTGATGCGCCGAAAGCGGCCTATGAGGTGAGCAACCTGGAGCTGGCGATCGTCAACCTGACGATGACCAACATCCGTACCGTGCTTGGCTCGATGGAGCTGGACGAAATGCTCTCCCAGCGCGACAGCATCAATACCCGCCTGCTGCACATTGTCGATGAGGCCACGAACCCGTGGGGGATCAAAGTCACCCGTATCGAGATCCGCGACGTGCGCCCGCCGGCAGAACTGATCGCCTCCATGAACGCCCAGATGAAGGCTGAGCGAACCAAGCGTGCCTATATTCTGGAAGCCGAGGGGGTGCGTCAGGCCGAAATCCTCAAAGCGGAAGGGGAAAAACAGTCGCAGATCCTGAAAGCCGAGGGCGACCGTCAG
>ENA-UOZI01000324-UOZI01000324.1-food-metagenome-genome-assembly--contig:-NODE-324-length-12071-cov-34.453395_pt1 | contig 12071 bp, 10 predicted proteins | sample MGYA00249871_ERZ772729 | MGnify/ENA primary metagenome ERZ772729 (study PRJEB29005, sample SAMN08379449) | food metagenome | isolation source: cheese - non spiked | study: EMG produced TPA metagenomics... | reverse complement strand
CTGGTTTCCATGAGAGCAGGTAATAACCCCCGGTGTTTTCGGCTGCTCTGGTATCTCCGTCCAACACAGGCAGCCATTATAAACGGTAAAAAATTGTATTCACTGTTATGAAATCAATAGTCTTGGCGTACTGTTGAATGTGTTTGTGTTCTGAACCTAGTACAACTAGTAAATTTGATATCGAATTATAAACAAACATTGCATCCAACTTTTTCAATATGGACAAAAGTTGTCCATGCGGTGGTTTTATATTCGATAAATCAATAGATTTCATTGAGTCACAGGACTGGTAATGGATGAAAATGCTTTAGGGTTTGCCTCATACTGGCGCAACTCGCTTGCGGATGCTGAGTCAGGAAAGGGCAGTTTTAAACGGAAAGACGCCCAAAATTTCACTCACTGGCATGGGATAGCGGCGGGACGTCTTGACGAAGCGATTGTCAGTAAATTTTTTGAGGGAGAAAAAGACGATGTCGAAACGGTCGATGTCATCTTGCGCCCAAAAGTTTATTTCCGGTTACTGCAGCATGGTAAGGACCGTTCCGCAGGCGCGCCTGATATTGTTACCCCGATAGTGACGCCTTGCTAAGCCGTGAGTTTTTTTATATCCGACGCCAGCGAATTCCATTCCCAGAGACCTGTTTGAACCTTTGCCAAAGGGGCATTTTCGATTGGTGAGATTGGGCAGTATGACAAATACAAGACGACTCATACCACGTTCTCTATCGACTTTGATGACAGCGTTGATATGAAATGGTTTACTGCCGTGCGATAACAGCTCTGGGGGGCTGGTTTCAATAAGCGGGCAAAAAAATACTCTGCCAGGATCTGTTCAAAGGCCATTTGAGTGACTTCCTTCATTGAGCAAGAGATGAGGGTTATTAAAGGGAACGTCATCTCCAAAAAGCGGCGTGGGATCGTCAAGTAGATATCCCTTCAGACGTGAACAACGGCGCAGCGCCAGATGTTGAGGCCGTTTTTTTGTTTTCGGTGAAGATTCAGATTCTGGAACTTCTTCTGTACCTCCCGCCAGTATTCTTCAGGGACATTCTGACCGCAGGTGCTAATACCATTGTGCCCAAACAAGAAAAAGATGACGAACAACCCGCTACCGTTGATGTGGAACCGGAAGAAGCTGTTCGACCCGCGCTTGAAGTACAGGGGCATCTGACATTCGAGCCTCAAGCCGAAGTCAGCTACGACATCATGCTGGGCGTTAATGGTAGTTCACCGCAGTACGGATTGCTCGGAGAGGTTTCCGGACGGAAAATCGCGCTGGACCTCAATCATACCCACACGATCAGTCTCTTCGGGGTTCAAGGCGGTGGAAAGAGCTACACCCTTGGAACAGCAATTGAGATGGCCTCAATGCCGATTCAGCACATTAATGTACTGCCAAGCCCGCTAGCCACAGTCATTTTCCATTATAGCCCGACGCAGGATTATGCGCCGGAGTTTACCTCGATGATTAATGCCAACTCGGTAGAGGATGAGATCCGTATCCTTCGTGAGCGTTACAAGGCCAACCCGGAAGCATTGAAGGATGTCTTGATTCTTACCCCTGCCAACAAGGTAGATGATCGTAGGGCTGAGTACCCGGATATTGAGGTTAAGCCGATTACTTTTTCTGCCGCTGAACTTAAGGCAGCACACTGGAAATTCCTAATGGGAGCGATTGGTAGCCAGAGCATGTATATGCGTCAAATCAATCTCATCATGAGGGGACTGCGGGATAACCTGACCTTGGATTCTCTGCGAGCAGGCATCGATAACTCTGGTTTGTCCGATCATCTAAAGGAGCTGGCCCAGACGCGCTTACTGTTTGCAAGCGAATATATCGATGATAACCAGCGTCTCCAGGATCTGATTCGCCCCGGCCGGTTGATTATCGTGGATCTGCGAGATGAATACATTGAGAAGGACGAAGCTCTCGGTTTGTTCGTGGTGATGCTACAGGTTTTCTCAGAAGCAACCTACCAAGGAAGAGCCTTCAATAAGTTGGTGGTTTTCGATGAAGCTCACAAATATATCGAGAACGATGATCTGGTTTCCGGCTTGGTCGAGGTTGTTCGTGAGATGCGCCACAAGGGAACCAGCATTATGGTCGCTTCTCAGGACCCGCCATCAGTCCCGATCTCTCTTATCGAGTTGTCTTCACAGATCATCATGCACAAGTTCAACTCGCCCGCATGGTTGAAACACATCCAGAAGGCGAATGCCGCTCTTGGTGAGTTGACCTCCGATAAGATGAGTCGTCTCGGTACCGGCGAAGCCTATGTATGGTCGAGCAAGGCTTCGGATGACTCATTCACCCGGGGCGCGGTGAAGATCAAGTGCCGTCCTCGCATTACCCAGCATGGTGGCAGTACCAAAACGGCCGTGGGGCGATAGGCGATCTTTAAAGAGATCTGCTTGGAAAACGGAGAATATCCTACACTAAGCCTGTTTTTTACGCGGATACTATAGGCCACTTTGAGCGAAGCGGACATTACAGCTAAGCTGAATGTTCTCAAAAAAAACGCATCAGTAGCTTTTTTTATTATCAGTCCCACCTCCGATGGAGGTGGTGATTGTTCATATGGGCTTTAACTATAGAATGCCCATGCTAAATACTGCCTCGGTTTATTACCAGCAAATCGAGAAGTAAATAATATGGGAAGATATAAATCCGCTTCCCACGTATTCTATCGCTATTAGGATCATCTCGTATGTATACCGAAGTACAGGTACAAAACCCTCAAAGGTAATCTCGGTAAAGAGCTTTATTACAGTATCGCATTACTGCAATATCAAGAAATGCACGGTGAGTGAATTAAATGCAAATCTATCTCACTCAATCTCTCTACCAGCTTTTCCCCCACTTTCCTGCGCCACCTTACCCCCACCCACTAGCGCCCCATTCACCGCTACGCCAACCCAAGTCATAGCACCTAGTGAAGTGGTCAACAAAAACTGGCCACCGAGTTAGAGTTTTTCCAGTATCGATTTTCCGATTCGTTTGGGGGTAACCCACCGTTATATTCGTGCGGCCTTAGTGCGCTGTAATATCCAACGATATAGTCCGTTATGGCGTGAGCTGCCTCGCTGAAGCTTACGTAACCTGTAACCTGTAACATTACTTACTCTTGAATTGTTATGTGGTCTAAATTGCCACGGATAACCGATATAATATACATTGCTGTCAATGTCAGATGAAAAGTGCTCCACTAACGTCCTAGTATTGATTCACTGTTTTACTCAGGATTAGCCTCTGCTATAACTCCGGCCTTTCATTTCTGTCTGGTTTGATTCATTCCTCCTTTATTTTAACGAGGCCTGAGAGGTGTAAGATCTGGTCCAGAATAGCTTCTGGTCAGCATCATCGTCAAACGTTTGAGCCCACTATGACGCAATTACCCGACTCAGCACTTCATAGCCAGCCTCGGGTACCAGCTAAGCTGTTGCCCTTGTGCAACAAAATAAATCAACCATCGTCAGACCACGATCGTTCGTATGCGCCGCCGATGACGCGCGCCCGAAAAACGCGTCAAGATGATATGCTTGGAAGCACACAAAAATCCCGCCAGTGATGGGCGGGATATCTAGGTTAACCTTTGCAGCGACTCAAGGCCAGGCGAAGACCTGAGCCGATTTCGGTTGGGGAACTGTCTGCAGGAAGCACCACATAGTCAGATTCATTGATCCTGTTACCACTCCATGCTTCCAGCTTTTCATGGAATGAAGGCCGGATTGTGATAACATCATTTACCAGATGGATACCAACTTTTTTCATGTTTTTAAATAATGCACGTTTAGTTCTATAACCATACTTCTCCATCAGAGTAGCTATCCAAGCTGCATATTGCTCTTTACTTTTTTCAAGATCGAAAAAAGCTACTCGATCTTCCAAAACATCTAGTGTACGGCTGTCAGACAATGCCTGTAGGATCTCCTCACCTAGGCTTTTATCATCTACATCAGGCTGTAATAAACGTGGTGAAAACAATGGATCTCTGCCTGTCATTCCTAATCCTGAATAAGTTTCAACACTCAAAAAATCTGGTGTAACAAATATATTCGCCCAGTAATCCTGATCTTTATTAAAAGCCATTATTTCACCTGCGTTACCGTCACTTTGACGCCCTGAGATTTACCGTACTCAATAGCCCTGTTTATTTCTGCCCACTGTGTTTTAGTTGTGTCAGCAGGAATAGCGAGCTGTATCTCCCTGTTAGAGATCATTGATGAAGTTAATTCTCGCCCAGAGAGTGCATATTCTTTAAACTTAGCCGCAGCATCGATGTTTCCTTTTATCGAACTGTAAACCTGATTCGGATTAGCCAATTTCGCCATAGTTTGCGTATCCATTGATTTTACACTGGTAGCAGTTTTGGTAGCACCATCATAGTAATCAAAGGTCTTAAAGTTCTTTGGTAAACGGGCATCAGCGGGAAGAGATTTCCCAACATAATCCTCCCACGGCATACCCTGTTTCATATTTCCCTGTCCCCACTGCATTCCAACTTCTGATGCGTTGACCGTCGCTGTCGCTGTATTGCGACTCATGAATGATATAGCCGCTTTAGTTATATCTTTTACCAGCAAACCTCCGCTGACCAGCATGGCCTGATTTTCAGGATCAGAAGCAAACACTGCAAACTTAGTCCATTCAGGGCTGTTTACATCTATTTTTGTCAGATCCCGTCCATTCCACTGCTGAACATAGGCTTTGGCTTCATCACTGGTCATTACTTCCACACCAATGTTACCCAGCCAACCTGGGCGCTGCGCCATATCATATCCGCCCTTCGCAACTTCCTTATCAATAACCTGGGCTTCCAGCGGATTGTCTTTCAGCTTCTGATCGATTTCTGCACTCTGTTCATCACTGATTTTCTTCCATTTATCGATAACATTCTGACAGTCCCCCCCGGAATTCCGGCATTCCGATAGCTCCTTGTCAAAAGTCAGAGACTGCTCTTCACTAAGGTAATTATTCTCAACAGCATTCTTCCCGCTCTGTGCTCCCACTGCTGCTGATGCGGTGCTGTTTCCGGTTAGACCTCCGGTCAGCCCTGCTGACACGGTTGCCAGAGTACTTATCGTCTGCTTCTGCTCTTCACTGAGGTCTGACTGCTTCACGCCAGGATACAGCATTCCGATCGCTCTGGCTGCCAGCTCTCCCGTTGCTGCGCCTGCTGCACCAGCAGCAACATTATTACTCTGCATTGCCGCTACTGCACCGCCCAGAATGGCGTGAGCAATGGCCTTTACTGCCGGGTCTTTTTCTGTTGATTTCAGCAGGTATGCCAGTTCCGGAGCCGAAGCTCCCGCCAGTACTGCACCAACGTCACCACCTGCCAGCTATGGCTGGAGATGGTGGATGTTACCGATAATCAAGAAGCCTTAGATATAAGGCAATGTTTTATCTTTCTTTCATACGAAAACCAGTGCTGCCATACTAGCCCTTTTCCTGTGACATCTAAGCGAGCTCATGTTTATCGGGAAGGGTGTTAGATCATTGTTAATCATACACAGGTAATTATGCAGCGGTTATGCATAACTTCATTTCGAGCGTGTGATAACGCCAACACAATCACCAGAATTATAAAATAAAATCACAAAACCTGAGAACATATCACATTTTATCACATTAATAATTTTTCTTTATGATTTCATAACTATTTACAGCCTTTTATTAAGCCAAAAAAAGTTAAATTGCAATTATTGCATAATTATTCGTGCTACAGTTTTTTACTTTTAAAATCATATAAATATATAATCACCTTAAAACAGCAAACTCCACAAAATAATAACAAATAGAAATATTTCCACCCAAATAATGATTATCTATTCATGAGCTGACATTATGAAATTAATCATTATTTGATGCAAATAACACAAATTAAAACAAACACCTTAATATCCATTCTTGTGTGAATCTCATCACAATAATGTTTATTTTACCGCCTAGTATGAACCACGAAATCAATTGAACTTAGCCGCCATGAAATTAAATACACAACATGGCGCATACCTTTTTATTCTGAAAAAATTAAAGGAATAATTATGGAAAAGCATTACGTCGGTTCTGAAATTGGTCAATTGCGTAGTGTTATGCTGCACCGCCCAAATTTAAGTCTGAAACGTTTGACACCATCGAATTGTCAGGAACTGCTTTTCGATGATGTACTCTCGGTTGAACGGGCAGGTGAAGAGCATGACATCTTCGCAAATACGCTGCGCGATCAGGGGGTGGAAGTCCTGCTGTTAACAGACCTCCTGACACAAACCCTTGATATTAAAGAAGCGAAAACTTGGTTACTGGAGACGCAAATTTCTGACTACCGCCTCGGACCTACCTTTGCGGGCGATGTGCGCAGCTGGCTGGCGGACATGCCGCACCGTGAACTGGCGCGAAGATTAAGCGGCGGATTAACTTACGGTGAAATTCCGGCTGCCATTAACAATATGGTGGTGGATACCCACACGTCTAATGACTTTATTATGAAGCCGCTACCGAATCATTTATTTACCCGCGATACCTCCTGCTGGATTTATAACGGTGTTTCTATTAACCCGATGGCCAAACCAGCCCGTCAACGTGAAACCAATAACCTCCGGGCAATATATCGCTGGCACCCGGCATTTGCCGACGGCGATTTTATTAAGTATTTCGGCGACGAAAATATTTATTACGACCACGCCACTTTGGAAGGTGGCGACGTATTAGTGATTGGTCGTGGGGCGGTATTGATCGGCATGTCTGAACGCACAACACCGCAGGGCGTGGAGTTCCTCGCCAACAGCCTGTTCAAACATCGTCAGGCCGAGCGAGTGATCGCCGTTGAGCTGCCAAAACACCGCTCCTGTATGCACCTTGACACCGTCATGACCCACATCGACGTTGACACTTTCTCCGTTTACCCGGAAGTGGTGCGCAAAGACGCCCAGTGCTGGACGCTCACTTCGAACGGACGCGATGGCCTACAACGGACCCAGGAAACCGACCTGTTGCACGCCATCGAGAAAGCACTCGGTATTGACCAGGTACGCTTGATCACCACCGGCGGCGACGCCTTTGAAGCCGAACGTGAGCAGTGGAACGACGCCAATAACGTTCTGACCATCCGCCCCGGTGTGGTGATTGGTTACGAGCGCAACGTCTGGACTAACGAGAAATACGACAAAGCCGGTATCACCGTGCTGCCCATCCCGGGGGACGAATTGGGACGAGGCCGCGGCGGCGCACGCTGCATGAGCTGTCCGCTTGAACGCGACGGAATTTAAAGGAGCCATCATGGAACGAAAACCCACTTTGGTTGTGGCGTTGGGCGGCAACGCATTATTGAAGCGCGGCGAACCACTGGAAGCAGAAATCCAGCGCCAGAACATTGAGTTGGCCGCCCGTACCATCGCCGGGCTCACGGTGAATTGGCGCGTGGTGTTGGTTCACGGCAACGGTCCACAGATCGGGCTGCTGGCGCTGCAGAACAGCGCCTACGACAAAGTAACCCCTTATCCACTGGACGTTCTTGGCGCCGAAAGCCAGGGGATGATCGGCTACATGCTCCAGCAGGCGCTGAAAAACAGCCTGCCACAGCGTGAGGTGAGCGTCCTGCTTACTCAGGTGGAAGTGGACGCTACTGACCCGGCGTTCAGCAACCCGACCAAATATATCGGACCGGTGTACAACGAAGACCTGGCAAAAACACTGGCAGCAGAAAAAGGTTGGGGGTTTAAGGCCGACGGCAGCTACTTCCGTCGCGTGGTGCCATCTCCACAGCCGAAACGCATTGTCGAGAGCGATGCTATTACGGCACTGATCCAGCGCGACCATCTTGTTATCTGCAACGGCGGCGGTGGTGTGCCAGTTGTGGAAAAGGCTAACGGCTATCGCGGAATTGAGGCGGTGATCGACAAAGACCTCTCTGCTGCCCTGCTGGCATACCAGATAGGGGCCGACGCACTACTGATTCTCACTGATGCCGACGCGGTTTACCTCGATTGGGGCAAACCGACCCAGCGTCCGCTAGCGCAGGTGACGCCAGAACTGCTCAGAGGCATGCAGTTTGACACCGGATCGATGGGGCCGAAAGTGGCCGCCTGCTGCAAGTTTGTTGAAGCTTGCAACGGTATTGCCGGGATCGGCGCTCTGGTCGACGGGGCTGAGATTTTGGCGGGCAAGAAAGGCACATTGATTCGTAACTGAATCCCCCTTCACCTACCCCTCTCCTCAAAGGGGAGATGGCAGAGTGAGGGCATCAGACAGTTAAAATTTAAAAAGGATTTCCTAATGACCATCAATTTGAAAAAACGCAACTTCCTTAAACTGCTGGACTACACCCCGGCAGAGATCCAGTACCTGATCGATCTCGCGATCAAACTGAAAGCGGCCAAAAAAGCCGGACGAGAAAAACAGACCTTGGTTGGCAAAAACATTGCCCTGATTTTTGAAAAAACCTCCACCCGTACCCGCTGTGCTTTCGAAGTGGCTGCGTTCGACCAAGGGGCGCAGGTGACCTACCTCGGCCCAGGCGGATCGCAAATCGGCCATAAAGAGTCAATGAAAGACACCGCCCGTGTGCTGGGCCGTATGTATGACGGCATCGAATACCGTGGTTACGGTCAGGCCATCGTTGAGGAGTTGGGCAAATACGCGGGCGTACCGGTGTGGAACGGTCTGACCGACGAATTTCACCCAACCCAAATCCTCGCAGATTTGATGACCATGCTGGAACATTCCCCGGGCAAAAAACTGTCGGAACTGAGCTTTGCCTACCTTGGCGACGCACGCAACAACATGGGTAACTCCCTGATGGTGGGGGCTGCCAAAATGGGGATGGATATCCGTCTTGTAGCCCCAAAATCCTTCTGGCCGGATGTGGTGCTTGTTGAACAGTGCCGTTCCATCGCGGAAGAGACGGGCGCACGTATCACCCTGACCGATGACGTGGAAGAAGGCGTGTGGGGAACGGATTTCCTCTACACCGATGTTTGGGTCTCCATGGGTGAACCGAAAGAGGCGTGGACCGAACGCGTCAGCCTGATGAAGCCTTATCAAATCAACGCTGACGTGATGAACGCCACCGGCAACCCGAACGTCAAGTTCATGCACTGCCTGCCAGCCTTCCACAATGAGCACACCAAAGTGGGCCGAGAAATTGAGATGGCATACGGCCTGAAGGGACTGGAGGTGACGGAAGAGGTCTTCGAATCCCCTAACTCTATCGTCTTTGATGAAGCAGAAAACCGCATGCATACCATTAAAGCGGTCATGGTGGCGACACTCGGCGACTAATCACCACCCGGTGCGTCGTAGGGTGCACCGGGTCTCAGGAGAACATCATGGGTAAGTTCAAATTTCCCTCCGCATATACCATTCTCTTTTTTCTGATTGCCATCGTTGCCGTCCTGACGTGGATCATTCCAGCCGGGCAGTATCACATGGCAATGAACGAAGCTCTCGGCAAGGAGGTTCCTGTTGCCGGCACCTATGCACACGTAGAGGCCAATCCGCAGGGACTGATTTCAGTGCTGATGGCCCCAATTGCCGGGTTGTATGATCCAGACTCCGGTCAGGCTAGGGCGATAGACGTTGCGCTGTTTATTCTGATCATCGGAGGATTCCTCGGGATCGTCACCAAAACCGGGGCCATTGACGCCGGAATCGAGCGCGTCACCACCCGACTACGTGGTCGCGAAGAGTGGATGATCCCGATCCTTATGGCGCTGTTTGCTGCTGGCGGTACAATTTACGGCATGGCCGAAGAATCCCTGCCGTTTTATACCCTGCTGGTGCCGGTGATGTTGGCAGCACGCTTCGACCCTGTGGTAGCCGCCTCCACCGTGCTGCTCGGCGCCGGGATCGGCACGCTCGGTTCCACCATTAACCCTTTCGCGACGGTGATCGCCGCCAATGCAGCCGGGATCCCCTTCACCAACGGTATCACCTTGCGTGTGGTGGTGCTTGTCATCGGCTGGATAATCTGCGTGACATGGGTGATGCGCTATGCCCGGAAAGTTCGCAAGGAGCCGTCTCTCTCCATTATTGCGGATAAACAAGAGGAGAACCTCGCCCACTTCCTCGGCAATAAAAGCGAACAGGCTCTGGAGTTCACCCCGGTACGCAAAATTATTCTGGTGATTTTCGCCCTTACCTTCGCGGTCATGATCTACGGCGTGGCGGTGCTGGGTTGGTGGATGGCGGAGATCTCAACGGTATTTCTGGCCAGCGCAATTATCATCGGCCTGATCGCCCGCATGAGCGAAGAGGAACTGACCTCTACCTTTATCAACGGCGCGCGAGATTTGCTGGGCGTTGCACTGATTATCGGTATCGCGCGCGGTATCGTAGTGATCATGGATAAAGGTATGATTACCCATACTATTTTGCACTACGCCGAGGGAATGGTTACTGGATTATCGACAGTAGCATTCATCAACGTGATGTATTGGCTGGAAGTGGTGCTGTCGTTTCTTGTGCCTTCTTCGTCCGGTCTGGCCGTTCTGACGATGCCGATCATGGCACCTCTTGCCGACTTCGCTAACGTCAACCGCGACCTGGTAGTTACGGCTTACCAGTCTGCGTCCGGTATCGTTAACCTGATCACTCCCACCTCTGCCGTTGTGATGGGCGGACTGGCTATCGCCCACGTGCCTTACGTGCGATATCTGAAATGGGTTGCGCCGCTGCTTGGGATATTAACAGTGGTAATTATGGTGGCATTAAGTCTGGGGGCATTGTTGTAATTTGCCGGATGGCGCTGCCCCTATCCGGTCTACGGAATGGTGTGGTGTCACCGGTTATTTCGAGAACTGAATATAGGATTATGATGGATTACGAAGATTTCTCTCCCAAAGAGCAACTACAGCTAACGGTCTGCCAACGTCTGATTGCAGAAAAGAGCTATTTTTCCCAAGAGGAGCTCCGCCGCGACTTACAGGAGCGTGGTTTTGAGACAATCAGCCAGTCCACCGTTTCTCGTCTGCTCAAGTTGTTAGGTGTCATAAAAATTCGAAATGCCAAAGGGCTAAAAGTCTATTCGCAGAATCCACAGTTGCGTCCGGCTCCTGATGCCGCGCGCACTGTGTCCGAAATGGTGGTGAGCGTTGAGCACAATAGAGAATTTATCCTTATCCATACCGTTGCTGGATATGGCCGCGCAGTGGCACGTGTCCTTGATTATCACCAGTTACCAGAAATTTTAGGCGTGGTGGCCGGAAGCAGTATCGTCTGGGTCGCTCCTCGGATGGTGAAGCGTGTCGCTCTGGTGCATAAGCAAATTAATTATTTACTAAGAACGTATTAATATTCACAAATGCCCGCTTGTATTGACTAATACATACATTAAATCGCTTCATTCGCAAAGCGAGTTTCCTATAATGCCTGATAATGTGCCAGGAGGGAGCATAGTCAAGCGTGTACGATATAACGTCTCACCGCGTCTGAAATCAGACACTGGCTTGGTGTTTTATTCCCGTTGCTTAATCTATTCCTTGGGTCCCTCATTTGAGGGGCTTTTTTTGCTCGGCATCAGGAGATAAACATGAATCCGTTTTATCAAAAAATAAATGCCCCTAGCCGCGAAGTGCTGGAGCTCGTTCTAAAAATCGCAGCAAAAATTGAAAACCATTCCTCAACCATCGCGGCGTTCGTATGCGCCGCCAATGATGCGCCCGAAAAACGCGTCAATATGAGTTCGCCGGAATATTACTCTGCTGTCGGGAGTTGAACGCCTGACGACAGGAAATGAGCCAGGCCAGCCACCACGCGGGCTGACAGCGAATCAGAACCTGAGTCAGCCCGGAGCCATTCCCGGGGCTGCACTTCATCACCTGCCACCAGTACCCGTGTCAGTACTTCGCGACCTGACGCAATTACCCGACTCAGTCCTTCAGAACCCGCCTCCGATACCAGCCTGGCGCTCGCCCCTGCGCAAGCAAAATAAATCGACCATTGTCAGACTGCGATCATTCGTATGCACCGCCGATGACGCGCCCGAAAACGCGTCAATATGAGTTCGCCGGAATATTACGTTTCGAGTGCATACGGATCCTGTTTCAGCGTGGTAAGCAGCGTCTGAACGCCA
>ENA-UOZI01000316-UOZI01000316.1-food-metagenome-genome-assembly--contig:-NODE-316-length-12394-cov-8.261123_pt1 | contig 12394 bp, 9 predicted proteins | sample MGYA00249871_ERZ772729 | MGnify/ENA primary metagenome ERZ772729 (study PRJEB29005, sample SAMN08379449) | food metagenome | isolation source: cheese - non spiked | study: EMG produced TPA metagenomics... | reverse complement strand
GCTATTAATAATTAGTATACACAAAAAGGAATCTGAAGGACAGCAGAATGTTTTAGAATTAATTAGAATATTCAAAAATATAATACTATCATCATTGGTGAATGTATTTTTTGTAAGACGATATTTTTGAATATTCTGAAATTTAATCATACAATGAATTTATACTGAATTGAAAGGAGTTAGAACATGAAAGAAATTTCTTACAGCAAAATACTCTTAGTAGCTAAAAATGCACATCTTTATTTTTTCGATTCCTTAAATAATATTGATGTAATTTCAGGACGCCGATTAGTCCATTTTATAAAAAGTGATTTGGGAAAGCACCGGCTTGCCCGTTATCAGCTTATTATATTTTTAGATTCTGGTTTTAAAGCTAACTATCCTAATATTGTAAAGGATTTTACCGAGGCAAAGATGATTCTATTTTTTTGGAATCATTTGACTCAAAAATATATTGATTTGCTACACACCTATAGAGAAATAGGAGTAATTGATTCCTACTATAGTTTTGACCCTATTGAAGCAAAAAAATATGGGCTCTATCATAATTCTACTTTTTATACTCCTTGTATAAATTTACCTCTTCAAATACCAGATTATGATTTGTTTTTTGGAGGAAATGATAAAGAAAGAACTCAACTTGCACATGTTATTTTAGATAAATGTGCCAGTTTAGATATTTCAATATTACTTTATATCATTAATGGAGAAAAAGGTTTTAAAAATAAAGGATATTTACCCTATCCAAAATTTTTAGAGTTCTTAATTAATAGTAATGGTATTCTTGAAATTATGCAAGAAAACCAGACAGGTTTGACCTTGAGAACAATGGAGGCTATTTTCTTTAAGAAAAAATTAGTTACAACAAATAAAGCCATCAAGCATTACCTATTTTATCATCCTGATAATATTTTTATTTTAGGAGAGGACTCAATAGAGAACTTATCTAATTTTTTGGAAAAAGACTATCATCCGCTAGAACATGATAAAATCAATTTTTTTGAAAGCCAAAACTGGTTTGACAGATTCTTATTTCCTGAAAAAGAATTACTGAATATTGAATATCGTGATAGTTTACTGGATGGTTAAAATGTTCAGCAAAATTACTAATGACCAAATCAAAATAAATAAAAAGACGTCAAAATAGATGTCTTTTTATCATTATATTAATAATCTAAATCACTTTTATATACTATAAAAATGACAAATCGTCTTGTATATTTCATAAATTTTAATACTAGTCTTGGAAACCCAATCTTGAACATGTTATACTGTAAGAGTATAAAAATTAGGAAATGGTGTTTTATGTCAGCTATTAGTTTTATTGCTGTGATGATGATTGGTGTTATCGGGGCAAATATAATCAAAGAGTTTTTCCACAAATTTCAGAAACTTTTATCTTGATTGGTGTGGGCCTTATTTTGAGTTTCCTACCAGAATTTCAAAATTTTGAATTGGAGCCAGAGTTTTTTATGATGTTAATCATTGCTCCATTAATGTTTTATGAGGGAAGTAAAACTTCATTAAAAAAAGTACGGAAAAATTTTAGAGGAATATTATTTCTATCAATTACTTTAGCAGTGGTGACTGTACTTTTAGTAGCAGTGCTTACGAATAATATAATGGGTAGTTGGATTTTCCCTTTAGCTATCTGTTTTGCAGCAATTGTAACGCCCACAGATGCAGTTGCTGTAAAATCAATAATTTCTGGAAAGAAAATGCCCGAAGGGGTTAATGAAGCAGTTGAATTTGAATCTTTATTTAATGATGCAACAGGGTTAGTTTTACTGAGCTTAGGATTATCTGTTTTAGAGAGTGGGCATTTCAGTATTTGGGAAGGACTTGGTCGCTTTATATTTGTCTCAATTGGTGGAATTATAATTGGTTTAGTTGTCGGTGCTCTACTGGTACGAATTAGAACGGCAATCAATCTCAGAGCAACTCGGCCAGAAGCTACCATAATTCCTATTTCAATTCTGACCCCCTTCTTTATTTATTTGTTAGCAGAACATTTTGGAACTTCCGGTGTTTTAGCTGTAGTTGCTGCTGGGTTGATTCATAATTTTGAAGGAGATATGCTCAAACTGACTTCAACAAATGTTCAATTAACGAATAATACAATCTGGGAGATTTTAAGCGATATTCTGAATAACTTTGTTTTCATTCTCTTGGGTGTAAGTCTATTTGGAATTTGGGACATTTTTAAATCACTTGGTTGGAAAGAATCAATTGTACTATTTTTGATAAGCGTTTTAGTTTATTTACTTATGTTATTCATAAGAAAATTTTGGACTAATAGAAAAGGAAATAGATCAATCGAACACTTTTTCTCTGATGTAAAAGAAGAGCGTAATAGTGATTCAACAATTTTTGCTTTGTCAGGAGCCCATGGAACAATGACATTAGCAATGGCTTTCTCTTTACCTTTGAATACTAGTATTTTGAGCAACGAGAATAGGGAAATTATTATTACAATGGCCGCTATTGTTATTCTTTTAAGTCTTATTGTACCAACACTGATTCTGCCAAAATTATTACCGGCACTTGGAGGTGAAAGTACTGATAATATAAATCAGGTTCGTAACGATATGGTTGATTATGCGATTCTTCATATGGTAGAAGAAATTGAGGATAGTAAAGTTCGTAGTAGTCTTACCAAACAACTACAATCACAAAAAGGATTACAAATCCCTGACCACACTAAGAGTAGTAAATTAATGAACGAGATAATAAGTTGGCAGGAAACATTACTTGATACAACAACTATAAAAGCACAATTTTCATCTAAAGTTATTGACTATTTTAGAATTTATCTAGAAAACAGTAGTAAACATTCAACTAGTAAGAAAATAAGACGATTATTCTCCAAAAGACGACGTGGTAGAAGAGTAGATTCAGTAGAAATGCAAGAATTTGCGACAATAAGAACTGATATAAGCCGACTAGAAAGCAGTTTATATCAACAAACAATCGAAAAATTAAGTTCTCTTGAAAAAGAGCGATTAGAAAATAAGATAACTGACTTTAGTGATATTGAAGAAGTAAAACATATTTTGGAAAATAGACATTACCGTATTCGTAACGAAATTCAAGAAGATACAATTATTCCAAACGAATTACTCATAGAGGCTTTTCAACTTGAATATCAATTTATATTGAACCAGGTAAAAACTGATGTAATTTCTAAAGAAACAAGTAATAAACTTTTTAAAGAGATAAATAATGCTCAAGTTTTACAATTACAGAAACAATAAAAAGCCTATTGAGGCTTTTTTCTAAAGTAACTAAATATATTACCAATAAAGTTGATTCGCATGGTTCATAGCAACGATAAACGATTATGTTCCATCAAACAGCCGTAGGATCATTACCCTCTTTATTAGAACTCAGTTGATTACTGGTAATTATCAATTCTATTTGCTAGAATATGCTTGTGTTGGACAAGAGCTTATGATGTTGAAGTGTCTTTATTATTTCATTGATAATAATAAAATCAGTCTGTAACAAGTAATGGATGCCTAATGAATTTACAAAAATTTAAAAGATTGTTGCTAGAGAAATTGATACATGGAGGTAATGATAGATGAAATTAATACTATCATCAATTTTGTTAGGATTCGGTGGATTTGATCCAGTGGGAGCAGTGCTTATAATGGCTGCACTAGCAAATGGAACAAAGAAAAAACAAGTATATTTATTTTCTTTGATGGCTCTACTTTCCACGGTCGTTTTCGGATTAATATTTTCATACGGTACTAGTATAAGCTTGAATTATTTTATAGATATAATGAATCATATTCCAGATATGGCTTATGTATTTACCGGTTTTTTGATATCCATTGTATGTGTAGCTTGGTTTATAAGATCTACCTTACTAAAAGGAAATAAAGAAAGAGTAGATGATCAGAAAGAATCGAAATTTATGAAATTTGCAAAGAGAAGTATGCCACTTGCAGGTTTTATTTTTGGGTTTTGGGCTATGTCAGATCCGACTTTTTGGGCAGTGGTTGCACTAAGTGCAAAAGAGGGGAATATACTATTAACAATATTATGTTTAACAATTTGGATGTTGTTAGGACAGATTCCTTTATATACTTTAGTAGTATCATTAATATTTAATGTCTATGAAAAATTGATTAAAATAGCAAGTAGTTATTTAGATAAAAATAACCGAAGAAAAAAATTAAGTAATGTCACTAGAATAATAATATCATTATTTATATTAGGTATTGGTATTTATTTTTTTATTGATTCATTGGTATATTTACTAAAAGGGATTTGGTTATATTAGTTTATATATTATCGTGAATTAATATAAAACATGTTTAGTGTTTGATAAACAGATTATAATCTAAGTTTCTCTAATCACTTTTATAGTTTAGTCGCAAAATATAGAAGTTTAAAAGAAGAATAAGGCTTTTGGTCATATTCTTTTTAGTGTCCAATTTACTATGTTCATACTGAGCAATTTTTAATAACAAAATATAGGGGAGTGATAAAATAGAATGAGAATATGAAAACTCCTACAAAAAATATTAATTTAGAAAAAGAGGAACAGCTGTGAATATTGAAGTTTTACTCGAAAAGAAAGAACAAATACAGGTTAAGATTTTACGTCAGTTGTTCCTCAAACATGATAAGCTAACTGCGCAGGAACTGTGTGATTGGGTAAACCTCTCTCGACCTTCAGTTCAGAGTTATTTGGAGGATATATCTTATATAGGACGGATGATTGGGGAACCCATGGAAGTTATTCGTCAGAACAATAAACTCGTTCTAAACATGTCGGAATCACAAACCTTAGATGAAGTCATCAGTTTTTTAATCCAAGATAGTGTCAAATATCGCCTGATTCTCTTATTTTTAGAACAAAAAAATTACATGATTTTTGAATTAGCAGAACTCTTGCTACTCAGTGAATCTACTTTGTTTCGCAAAATCAAAGAACTCAATAAACTTTTATTGGAATTTGATATTCAAATCAAAAATAATAAATTGATCGGAGAAGAAAGTCAAATTCGCTATTTTTACTATCTGCTATTTGATTCGCTTCATCCTAAATTTCGACCAGATTTGCTGCAAGTCACTAAATTTCAGGTTGAATTTGTACGGCAACTTGAAGAAACATTAAAAGTAAATTTTTCCGAAAGTAGCAAAGATAAACTTTATCGGTGGTTGGCAATCACAGAAAGAAGGCGGAAACTTACAGATATCCAAATTACTAAATCTTTAGAAATGAAGAAAATATACCAAGATGACCATCTCTATCAACTATTGGATTCTCTTTTTTATCAACATATTTATGATAATCAGAGCAAGGATAACTGTGAGACAATTTTTTTCTACGGTTTTCTACAATCTTTTTTCATTCTAGATAAAGAAAGTTATTACCGTTTTGATATTTATCGCAGTAAAAAAATTCCAACTGTTCTCTTGAATATTTCTTTAAGAGAGCGAATGTTAAACCACTATCGTCCCCATCGTTTAGGTTTCGAAGAGGAGAAATCCATCAGTTATCAGTTAGCTCAAGTAAACAATAAATTCACCTTTTTCCAAGGTAGCCTCTTTACCAAAATTCAAGAAGATTTGATGCTACATAAACAAAACTGGGTCGATAAGAGTTTTCAAGATTTACTCGATAACCTCAAAGATATTGCTTTAAGTTATATACCCAAAGAGCAGGATTTGCCAGAACTCATCTTTGGTTATCGCAATGCCTTGATGCTGCTGGAGCTCTTATCTGCTCAACAATTGACGGTGGCTTATGATTTGTCTGATACACCTGCCTATCAAATCCCGATGGAACACTATCTGAAAAATCACCTCAGATCTGTTGAAAAGATAAAATTAGAGCATTATCAAGAAAGCCAGAGTTATGATCTACTTATCTCAAGTAAAAGAAATGACAGTCGAAAGTTTGTCTATATACTTTCCGAGTTTTCCAGTGATTATGATTTTGAAGAGTTATTGTCGCGTATTGAAAACTTAAAAAAAGAAAAATTTCAAAAAAAAGCAATTTTGAATTAAGAATGAAACACAAAAGAGGGGTGCTCTCCTCTTTTTTTATGTTTTCACGTGAATATTATTTTACATTTATGAATATATTACTGCGGTCCCATTATTTAGCATTTTCTCACTGAATTTATTACAGAATAGATGAAGAATTAAGAATAGCAACTCAAATAAGTTTAAAATTAAATTGGGGTAGAGACTCCCTCTCTCATTATTTCTTAGTAAGCACAAACTGCCCAAATTCAAGTAATTTTTCTATGCGAATCTGTTGTTTATTTTCGACTGCCAATTTTTTTTTTGAATTTGATAAAAAATGAAAGTTTCTATTCGTTTTAAAATGCTATAATATAAATCATAGAAAACGTTTACAAAGGAGAAACAACATGACAGAAACTTCTTACATTATGGCAATTGACCAAGGTACAACAAGCTCAAGAGCTATTATATTTGATAAACATGGTAAACATATCGGCAGCTCCCAAAAGGAATTTACACAGTACTTTCCTAAAGAAGGTTGGGTGGAACATGATGCCAACGAAATTTGGAACTCTGTTCAGTCTGTTATCGCAGGGGCTTTTATCGAGTCGGGGATTAAGCCTGTACAGGTTGCGGGTATCGGTATTACTAACCAACGTGAAACTACCATTATATGGGACAAGAAAACAGGAAAACCAATCTATCATGCTATTGTTTGGCAATCTCGTCAATCTGCCGATATTGCCAATGGTCTTAAAGAAGCAGGACATGAGGAACTCTTCCATAAAAAGACAGGACTTATTGTCGATTCATATTTTTCAGCCACAAAAATTCGTTGGATCCTTGACCATGTCGAAGGAGCACAAGAGCGTGCAGAACGCGGAGAGCTCCTCTTTGGAACCATCGATACATGGCTCTTGTGGAAGTTGACAGATGGTGATGCACACTATACTGACTATTCTAATGCCAGCCGTACCATGCTCTACAACATTCATGAGTTGAAATGGGACGAAGAAATCCTGAAAATTCTTAATATCCCAGCTTCAATGCTTCCAGAAGTCAAGTCCAACTCAGAAGTTTACGGCGTGACTAAAGGTTTCCATTTCTTTGGCTCTGAAGTGCCAATCTCAGGTATGGCAGGGGACCAGCAAGCTGCATTATTTGGTCAAATGGCCTTTGAACCTGGAATGATTAAAAATACCTATGGTACAGGTTCGTTTATCGTCATGAACACAGGTGAGAAACCACATATTTCGAAAAATAATATGCTTACAACGATTGGTTATGGCATTAATGGAAAAGTTTATTACGCCTTAGAAGGAAGCATCTTTGTTGCGGGGTCCTCTATCCAATGGTTACGTGATGGTTTGAAAATGTTGGAACGTGCCAGTGATTCCGAAGAAGTGGCACTCCAGTCTAGGAGTCAAGATGAAGTTTATGTGGTGCCAGCTTTTGTCGGCCTTGGTGCTCCGTATTGGGACCAAGAGGCGCGTGGTGCGATGTTTGGCTTGACACGTGGAACAACAAAAGAAGATATTGTGAAAGCAACCTTACAAGGGATAGCTTATCAAGTTCGTGATGTAGTCAGCACCATGAAAGAAGATACAGGAATTGATATGTCTGTGCTCAAGGTAGACGGTGGCGCTGCAAACAATGAATATTTGATGCAGTTCCAAGCTGATATCTTGAATATCCCAATCCAACGTGCGGGAGATTTGGAAACGACAGCACTTGGTGCAGCCTTCCTTGCAGGACTTGCCGTTGGTTTCTGGAAAGACTTAGAAGAGCTTAAAGAATCCTATGAACCGGGCAAAATTTTCCAAACTCAGATGCAAGAAGAACGTAGAGAAGAACTCTATGCCGGTTGGAAAAAAGCCGTGAATGCGACACGTGTTTTCAAATAATAATCAATCAGACAGTAATCTAAAAGGAGAATAGAAATGGCTTTTTCTAAAAAAACAAGACAAGAAGCAATCACAAAAATTCAAAATGAAGAGATGGATTTACTCGTTATCGGAGGAGGGATCACTGGTGCTGGTTTGACATTACAAGCGGCGGCTGCTGGCATGAAAGTTGCTGTACTTGAAATGCAGGATTTCTCAGAAGGGACATCCTCACGCTCAACAAAACTCGTGCATGGTGGCATCCGTTACCTCAAAAACTTCGATGTCGAAGTCGTTTCCGATACAGTTTCAGAACGCGCTGTTGTTCAAGGCATTGCGCCACATATTCCTAAGCCAGATCCGATGTTACTTCCTATCTACGATGATGAAGGCAAGACAACGTTTGATATGTTTTCTGTGAAAATTGCGATGGATTTGTATGACCGTTTGGCCGGTGTGGATGAAGATTCGCCATATGCCAACTACACTATCTCACCAGAAGAAGTCCTGCGCCGCGAGCCACTCATCAAGAAAAAAGGTTTGCAAGGGGCTGGAGTCTATCTTGACTACCGTAACAACGATGCCCGCTTGGTGATTGATAACATCAAAAAAGCTGTGGAAGACGGTGCCCAAGCCATAAGCAAGATGAAAGTGATTGATTTTATCTATACGGATGGACAAATTTCTGGTATTCGTGCGCGTGATTTGTTGACAGATCAAGTCATTGAAGTCAAAGCTAAACTTGTGATTAACACAAGTGGACCTTGGGTAGATAAGATCCGTTACCTGAACTTCACTCGTCCCATCGTGCCCAAAATGCGTCCAACAAAAGGTGTCCATCTTGTAGTAGATGCGGCCAAATTGCCTGTACCACAACCAACTTATTTTGATACAGGCAAACACGATAAACGCATGGTCTTTGCCATTCCACGTGAAAATAAAACTTATTTTGGTACGACAGATACGGATTATCATGGCGACTTTACCGATCCAAAAGTAACTCAAGAAGATGTAGATTACCTCTTGGATGTTATTAATTTCCGTTACCCAGAAGCAAATATTACGATTAATGACATCGAAGCTTCATGGGCAGGATTGCGTCCATTGTTAGGCGGAAATTCTGGATCAGACTATAACGGCGGTGATAATGGTGCGGTCTCTGAAACCAGCTTTAACGCTGTCGTTGAGGCGGTGCTCCGCTATAAAAATAAAACAGCAACAAAAGCCGAAGTGGAGCATTTGTTGAACAATATGGAATCAAGCCTTTCCGAAAAAGGAGATGCACCATCTTCCGTTTCTCGTGGCAGCTCACTTGAACGCGAGAGCGATGGTTTGATTACTTTAGCGGGTGGTAAAATCACGGACTACCGTAAAATGGCGGCAGGTGCGATGGAGCTTATTTGCCAATTGCTTGAGGAGGACTTTGGTTTGAAATACGAACCTATTGACTCTAAAAAATACCAAATCTCTGGTGGCGAATTTGACCCAACTAAAGTTGAAGAAGTTGTTGCTGAAAACATGAAAGTTGGTGTCGCTGCAGGTCTTACAGAAGAAGAAGCAAAATACATTGCTGACTTTTATGGTATGAATGCACTCCAAGTCTTTGCCTATGCTTCTGAAATGGAAGCTTATGAAGGCTTATCTCTAGCCGAATCCGCACGTCTTTGCTATGCGCTTGAGGATGAAATGATCTTAACACCAGTGGACTACTTGCTTCGTCGTACCAACCACATCTTGTTTATGCGTGAAGGAGTAGATGCTATCAAGGTACATGTTGTCAATGCCATGGCGGACGACCTTGGCTGGTCTGCAGAAGAAAAGGCAGAACAAGAAAAAGCTTTGGAAGAAGCACTTCGTGAATCGGACTTGTCGGATTTGAAGAAGTAAAAAATGCAAAAATGATTGAAACAAATAAAAAATAGAAATAAGGGGTCAATATGCACTCAGAAATGGTACAGCTACTTGGTGAATTTTTAGGAACATTTATCTTAATACTTCTTGGTAACGGGGTCGTTTCAGGCGTTGTCCTGAACAAAACGAAAGCAACAGGAGCGGGTTGGGTTGCTATCACTCTCGGTTGGGGATTTGCAGTAATGATGGGGGTTTACATTTCTGGATTTATGTCGCCAGCCCATTTGAATCCAGCAGTAACAATTGCAATGGCAATGATTGGGAGCTTTAGCTGGAGTTTGGTTCTTCCTTATATTATTGCGCAAATGCTTGGTGCAATGGTAGCCAGCATTATCCTCTACCTAATGTTTTACCCTCACTATGCTGAAACAAAGAATCCAGCAGATATCTTGGGCACGTTTTCTACAGGTCCTGCCATTCGCCAGACGAGTTCAAACTTAATCAGTGAGATTGTGGGAACAGCAGTCTTAACGACAGGTATTCTGGCCTTTGGTCAATACGCAATTACGCAAACTTCAGGTGTTTCACCTCTTTTAGTGGGTGCTATCATCACAGCTATTGGTTTATCACTTGGTGCAACAACAGGATACTCTTTAAATCCCGCACGTGACTTAGGTCCCCGTATCATGCACGCTATCTTGCCTATCAAAGGCAAAGGGGATTCAGACTGGTCTTACGCATGGATTCCTGTCGTAGGTCCAATCATTGGAGGTAGCTTGGGCGCCCTTCTCTTTAACATGGTTATTCAATTTGCAAGTAAATAAACTGAAATAATATATAAAAAAAGAGTTAGACAAAGTTCTAACTCTTTTTATTAAAAATAAATGAGCCATAAGAAAAAATTTTCTATAATCAAAGTCACAAAATCAATTGAGAAAAAATTTAATTCAAATATAATTATTGATGATTATGGAAAGTCTGCCCAGCATGTTTAAGTGTTTCCTACTTGTACTTGATTTCTATTGTTAGATTATACAACCTGGTATTGGTAGTTATCTAAGGCCATTCCATAGATATGTTTGATGATTACAATATAGATGTTCTGTAAGGGGGGATATATTATTTAGTTGTGCATGTCATATATTTTTTTATTTTGAATATGGGAATATTGGAGGATTCCTTTAAAATGATTCAAAATAGAAGCTAAAAAACCACTTGAAAATTTTAGTGGTTTTTTTTGAAACAATTCTTCATATATTCAATTGAAATTAATTATTCAAGAGCAGAGTAATACAATTACACAAATTCTTCATACTCATTAGGATCTTGATTATCTACCCTGCCATTTTCTTGTTTTAAGGCTGTGATTTTATTAATCTCTTCAGAAGAAAGTGAAAAATCAAAAATATCTATATTTCTTCTTTGGTGTTCTGGAGAAGTTGCTTTAACAATAGGTATAATACCTCTTTCAACTTGCCATCTTAGAATGATTTGCCCAGTATCCTTACCATATTTTTGAGCTATGTTTTGAATCAGGCTTTCCTCAAGCTCTTTACTGCCTCGGCCTAAAGGGCTCCATGCCTCAGTTAAAATGCCATACTTTTTATTAATTTTTAATAGCTTTTCTTGAGGCCAGTAAGGGTGAATCTCATTTTGATTAATTGCTGGTATAACACCAGTTTCTTGAATTATTTTGTCGAGATGGTCTTCCTCAAAATTAGATACCCCAATTGATCTTACAAGACCCCTTTTTTTTGCTACAATTAGTGCTTTCCAAGCTTCAACATAATTATCTCGCTTTGGTAGTGGCCAGTGGAACAAGTAAAGATCAAAATAGCTCAATCCTGTTCGTAATAAAGACTCTTCAATCATCTTCAAAGCATCTTCAAAATGATGATATTTACCAGGTAGCTTAGTTGTCACAAAAAAATTTGATCGAGGGATGCCAGAACGACGAATTGCCTCTCCAACTGCTCCTTCGCTATCATAATTAGTTGAGGTATCAAGTAAACGATAACCGCTTTGTATAGCCGTTAAAATTTGCTCCACCCCTTCATATCCACGAATCTGAAATGTTCCTAACCCTATTTTAGGAATCAAATGTCCATCATTAAGCGTATATTTTTCTTGTTCAATCATTTTCTTGTTCTATTTTCCTTTCTGATTGTTTAAGTTTATGAATATTATGTCAATAATACTAAACTTTTGCAGGTTTTCAAAGTTAATCGAATATCTAATCGTTAACTGTATATTACAAAGTTTAACGTAACTATACTCAATTGTGAAATAATATGTTTATTATTGTTTTTCCAATAAGCTTTACCTCTATTGTATAAGTTTTATCATACCAGGAGCAAATCTTTGATGCAAATTTAGATATTAAAAAAAGATTTTTAAAAGATGCGATTTGATGGTAGCATATAATATTATCGTGCTTAAAAAATGAGAGATATAATAAAAATTGGGGTTAAGTAAAGGACATTATTCAGTTCTTTAATAGTCTTTCTGAGATAGTTGAAGCTAAATATAGTATTAATAAATTATAAAATAAGTCATATCATTTGAATGCGCTTTCTAATTGTGTTAGATTTGAGTTAGATCATAAAATGTATTCTAAAGAAAGAGGTGGCTTATGATTTGGTCATTAATTGTTGGTGCATTAATCGGATTAA
>ENA-UOZI01000315-UOZI01000315.1-food-metagenome-genome-assembly--contig:-NODE-315-length-12458-cov-4.074014_pt1 | contig 12458 bp, 13 predicted proteins | sample MGYA00249871_ERZ772729 | MGnify/ENA primary metagenome ERZ772729 (study PRJEB29005, sample SAMN08379449) | food metagenome | isolation source: cheese - non spiked | study: EMG produced TPA metagenomics... | reverse complement strand
GTGCCACTTATTTTCTATACGGATTGCTCGGCATTATCTGCTTACTGTTGAATTGGCGCCTCTCGTCTCAGGAACTGGGACAAACGCTCCTAGCAATCATTTGGCTAGCCCTAGTTGCCAGCAATCTACAATACTATTGGCTATGGATCAAGTACGATCAGGAATAATTTTTTTTTATTCTGTGTTACTTTCCAGATAAAATAAGCTGATTCTATAGCTACCAGTAGACCGAGTGAAACGAGGTCAATGCGCACTTACACATAGAATTTATTCTATGTTGTGCTAGGCCCATTAAAAGCCTGTATCAGAAGTCGCCGTTGGCGACAACAAAATCAAACCAATTTACCCAAAATCAATTTGGTTCAACATGTTTTCTGTACTTGCTTGATCCAAGCCCAAATAAGCTAAAGTCATTGATTCACTTGAGTGATTTAGTAAGTGCATGACTAGGCCAATATTGTAATTTGATTGCGTGTAAACACGATAAGCCCCGGTTTTGCGCATCGTATGAGTACCTAGATAATTAATTCCTAACAGATCGCCAACCTTACTCATAATTTTGTAGAACTGTTTTTCCGTGATATGGCGCTCGGGGTGTTGAATGGAAGGAAAGAGCCACTCAGAGGCTAGTCTATGATCAAGTAGCCATTGACGGTACAATAAGAGCTCTGTTTGAACTGGTTTAAGATACAAGGTATTAGGCTTACCCGTTTTTCGGTCGTGAATGAACGCATTTTGTTTAATAGCACCGTCCGGATTAAAAATATCGGCCTGTTTTAAGCGCATGACATCACTGACTCGCAGCAGTGTCGCTTTGCCAACTTGAAAAACTGTATAGTTACGCCGGCCAGCTTTAAAGTTGTTGAGTAAGGTATCTTGAACCTCCTTGAGAACATTTGAATCTTTGATGGGTAAGACAACTTGTTGCATAGTTTTAGCTCCTTTAAAATTTTTGATTTTTAGTACAAATTAAAGTACAATATTAAGTACAAAGAAAGGGTGGTAAATATGACATTAGCATTAACACAGAGCGATTTTCGCGCTAACTTAAAAAAATATTTAGATCAAGTTAATGACGAAGACGAAACCGTTTATATTGCTCGTTCAAATAGTCGCGCAGTAGCCATCGTTTCACAAGAAAAAATGGACTGGCTAGAAAGAGCATTAAAAGCTAAAGAAGGTTCGTTAGAATATGCAATTGCACGTGATCAGTTAATTAAACGCCATGTTTTACCTGACGATGAAATTGTTGAATCAGATGATGATTATTGGGGCCAGTTTAAATAATGAAAAAACTAAGATTTAAACCACGTGCAACCTTTAATGCTGATCTAAAATGGTTAGCTAGTTTAGACAAATCTATTATTGATGAAGTTCGAGCAGCCATTGACCTGTTGCTTGAGCAACAACAATTACCACCAGAATTTGAAGATCATGAGCTTAATCGGCGAATGAGCGGTTATAATGAATTTCACTTACGAGATACCCCGAAAAACAAAACACCAAGCGAAACTAACGATGTCCTGGTGGTTTATACGATTGATAAAGATGAACTAGTCTTAATTGGCATTCGAGTCGGATCGCATAATCGTTTATTTCCTGGTCAAAATCGTGCTAAAAGGTATCGAAAAAATAACGAATAAAAGAAGTCATTTATACCATATAAAAACAAATAACCCCCAACATCTACATTATAGATATTGGGGGTTATTCTTTCAATGTTTTTGAGGGGTTATTTGTTAATTATAGACCCTATATATTCATAGCCCCTTTCTGTTTGGTGTTAAAGTATTAGTCATCGATGTCATGCACTATCTTGTTTAGCTCCGTTTTGATGGAACTGGGAATATTTTCTAAATTGAAATGATTATATATTTCTTTATCCTTAAGCATCCTTTTTTGTGCCTTATTTAATTTACACTCATTGTTACCCACTACCCATTCATCCTTTGTACGTATAAAGGGATTTTGCGCACTTTCCTTTAACGCGTTTTGAACATCTTCATAAGGTAAATAAAATTCAATTGTAGATTTATTTAATTTTACAATCTACCATATAACGTCTCCATCTTTTCAAAACGACTTAATTCTACGGGCTATAAATAACTTAATTTGCCAGTGTATAACGTTTCAGATTAAGCTACCACTATGTTATAATAACCATATCGAAAGGAGATCAATCTAATGAAATATACGAAAACCAAAGCAGTATTAAATCAACTCGTTGCCGATTTGAGCCAGATGTCAATGATTATCCATCAGACGCATTGGTACATGCGTGGACCCAACTTTTTGAAGTTGCACCCCTTGATGGATGAGTTCATGGAAGAAATTGACAGCCAACTCGATGTCATTTCTGAACGGCTGATTGCGCTTGATGGCAGTCCTTACTCGACCTTAAAAGAAATGGCCGAAAACACTAAGATTCAAGACTGGCCTGGTGAATGGGACAAAACAACCCCAGAACGCCTCGCACACTTAGTTGATGGCTATCGTTACTTGGAAGACCTTTACCAACACGGCATTGAAGTATCCGATGTTGAAAAAGACTTCAGTACCCAAGATATTTTCATTGGTCTCAAAACCACAATTGAGAAGAAAATCTGGATGATTCAGGCAGAGCTTGGGTCGGCGCCGGAAATTGATGAATAAAATAATATTAAAAAATCGGTAGGCTTATGGTAGATTGTAAAATTAATCCGAACGCTGTTCGGACAAAAAAGATCAGCTTCCTTTAAAATGGTGTTTACCACAAACCCATCTTTTAGGAGCTGATCTTTTGTCTAGTATAACCTATTCCGAACGAATTAAAATCGAAACCTTTTGTGAACTAGGGCTGTCCAATATCCAAATGGGCGTTCGGATTAATTTTACAATCTACCATAAAAACTAATGGACAATAAATTTGCGTTAAAAGAATTGAATTATATATAATTGATTGAGGGAGATCAGAGTATGAAAATATCAGAATATTGTTGCAATAATCTTGTACAAAAAATAACATCCAAATTGGGAATTAGATTCAAAAATTATTTCTAAATAATTTTAATTACTTAATTATTTTAGATCCTGATTTGTGATTCGATCACATAATTAAATTATTGAAGGGCAAGGTGAATAATGAAACATTTTAGTAATATTATTATTGGATTTGGAAAAGCGGGTAAAACACTTGCAGGAACACTTGCAAAGCACGGTGAAGAAGTATTAATTATTGAAAAAGATCCCAACATGTATGGCGGAACTTGTATCAATGTTGCTTGTTTACCGACTAAAAACATGATTATTAATGCCCACCGGGGTATAGAATATGAAGTCGCTTTAAAAAAGAAAAATGCCCTAACAGCAATGCTACGTAATAAAAATTACCATAAGGTGGCTGATTTACAAGAAGCCACTGTTTTAACAGCTACTGCTGAATTTTTGGATGACCATACGGTACGAGTATCTGATAACTCAGGGCAGGAAACTTTAATTGCAGATCGTATTTTTATTAATACAGGAGCAACACCAATTTGGCCTAATATTGATGGATTGCTTGCTAGTAAACATGTTTATTCGTCCACAGACTTACTTGTAAAAGATAAACAATTAAAGGAATTAGTTATTCTTGGTAGTGGACCGATTGGCTTGGAATTTGCATCAATGTATGCACAATTTGGTAGCCATGTGACCATCATTGATAAATCATCTAAGATTTTAGGACACTTTGAGCCTGAAATTGCCGAACAAGCTAAAAATGATTTAGAGGAGGATGGTGTATCCTTTTTGTTAGAAAGCAACTTAACTGGTGTAAATGATACACTAAATGGTGTTAAATTAACTATAAGCACACCAAAAGGGATTAAAAATATACAGGCCGATGGGTTATTAGTTGCTACGGGACGTAAAGCTAATGTGACCGATTTGCACCTAGAAAGAACTAGTATTAAAACAGGTAGTCACGGTGAAATTTTAGTCAATGATATACTAGAAACAGATGCTAAAGATGTCTATGCTTTAGGTGATGTTAACGGCGGGCCACAATTCACGTATATTTCGTTAGATGATTGGCGTATTATGGCTAATCATCTATATGGCGATAAGACACGAAGTCGTTTAAATCGACCAGTATTTGCGAATACTATTTTTCTAAATCCGGCTATTAGTAGTGTCGGAAAAACAGAGGCACAGCTGAATGAGGCAGGCATTGATTATAAAGTGCTGAAGATGCCAGCAGCTAGTGTTCCTAAGACACAAGTAATTGGTAATCCAAGAGGTAACTATAAAGCATTAATAGATCCACAGACACATCAAATTTTGGGTACAACTATTTATGCTGAGGAATCATTTGAGACGATTAATATCATTAGTCTAGCGATGCAAAATCATCTTTCAGCTGAGACTTTGCGCGATCAAATATACACGCATCCAACAATGACGGAGGCATTAAATGATTTGTTTGATCAAATTTAATAAATCATTTATAACAAATTAAAACAAAAATACTCAAGGTCTTATCTAAATGCCTAACTTTTTTATGGCACTTCAGTATACCCTAGTGGTTTTTTGTTTTGGTACATGATACATTGCACCAATGGGTCACGCCGTGATATGGCAATTTATCATTGTATGATCACCTTCAGTGAGAGCATGTCATGCAGAACGCTATCCTCTGGGGCAAGCTGGTGTGAGATTAACCACATAAAATACAACGAAAAAAGATGATCTTATACTTAAAAAATGGACAATTTTTTGAGTACCAGAAATAAAAGATAAAAAAGAACCAGAAAATAAAAAGGATAGTCCTAGTCTTTAGGGCTATCCTTTTTATATTTATCAGGTTTATTTGCATTGACGTAATCGGCAAATATTTTTAGCAGTTCTTCGCTTTCATCAACACTAAGCTTTTCTGCTTCAAAATATTTTTCAAATAAAGCCCCTTTTTGTATCAAACGCCTGGAACGTGCTTTACGTTTTTTTTGACTTTCGTAGTATTTAGATTGGCGAGCTTTGAAATCAGCTTGTTCAATCTTTTTTTCAGCCTTATCACGTTGCTTAATTAAGTTATTATACTTTTCACTCATAAGCAAATTTAACCCTGGGGTTGATTAAATTCAGTGCCTTGTTCGTTGGATTGATTAGAGACATAATCATAAACGACTTTTGTCTCGCGCTCTTCATTATTTATCACGATGATAAAAATCTTTTGTATTAAAGAAGTCATTTAGAACCGTGTTCTCACCAGTCATTGTTTCATGTAAACGAATACCATCGACATTTATCCGCGCATTACGATAATAATCATTTGTTAATTGACCCCATGATGTCTGTGACGCATCAACATTATCGAAAATACTGAAACCGCTACTCTTAAGATAAGTGTACTTTGCATTATCATTTGTATAATTTGTAAATGAGCCAATATCTGCTCCAAATGGGAAAATCAATACTGGTGTTTTACCAACAATTGGTTGTACTTCCTTTTGCCAAAGTGCAGTGTCCTTTTTGATATCATCAACACTGGCCGTAGTCATATTTATATGACCCCAGGAATGCGACGCAAACTGCCAACCTTCCTTTTTCATAGCGTTAGCAACCTTTGTCGCTTTCTTAGCTTCGCGATGTGTCTTTTTTGTATCACCATATTGACTCTTTGATGAACGATAACCTAGCACCCCATTATAACCCGTTTCAGCAATCACACCCTTTGAGCCACCGTATGAGAAATCTGGATGCTTTTTGATGAAGGTATCAATAATCGGTACCATGTCATAATCACCAATTTTCTTCTGACCATTATTGGTATATTGATTTTTAACATCACCTTGCTTATTGACGACTAATTTATCTGCAAATCCAGAATTCTTCATATACTCATAATAGTTAACATCATCCTGTGATATAATTAAAGGCTTCTTGCCTTCAGGTAATTTGACTGGTTTGAAAGTCACCTTCCCTTGTTTATCAATCGAAATGATATCTTTAAAGTTAATTAATACATAGCCATTATCATATAACTGATTCAGCATCGGCATAAATTCGTCGATGGTCGCCATATAATCTTTGTATCCCTGTGCCTGCTTAGATGAGAAAGCTTTACCAGGATCAACAATTAGTGAATGATAAAAAAGATGTGAAATTTTTGTCGGATCATCCCACGTGACCAACTTTGACTGTTGCTTATTAATACTCTTTTTTAGATGATCAACTGTTGTTCCTTTGTGCCCCGATAACACTGATTTTGCTTCTTTATATTGGTACTGTTGACTTAATGATTTTGCCTGCTTTACTGCCTTAGTTGTTTGACTATCAGTTTTTGCCTGCTTTACTGTCTTAGTTGTTTGACTATCAGTTTTTGTAGTCATAACATCATCATCAATATTGCCATATAACCATAAGCCTGCCCCCAAAATCAACCCAATGACGACAAGACTAGTTATCTTGTTTTTTATCACAGCTACTCCCCCATAATTTTTATGAATATTAAACGACAAGTTAGTGCCATTCTATATCTTATTACCTCAAAAATAAAATCATTCGTAAATTGCTTTAGTTGAAACCTTAAGGCTTACATTAACTTTTACCAGAATTTCCACCAACGTTTAATAGCTCTATTTGTGTGTATGCCATCTTTATTACTACCAGATTTAACAATCTTCTGTTTAGCTATTTTGCTTTTTTTATCTTGGATGTTAAAAAGATCATTTCCGGTCGACAAGTTGTCGTTAGTTTTTTGAGTTAGTTGCCCACTTAGCTTTTGTACATGATCTTTTAATCGACGGTTATCTGCTACTGTTGCTAATTGTAATTGTTGCTGCTGATCCACCAATTTTGTTAGATGATCTATTTGTCGGTCTTTGGTAGCAAGCTGTTTGTCACGTTGAGACTTTAAATCTTCTATTTCTCTTCTTAGAGTGGCAATTAGCTCATTATTTTCTTTGCTAGTCTTTGTCACTTTTTTGCTACCTGTTTGTTGGGTATTTGCTACCAAAGGCTTTGCTACCTTGTCCCTAATAATCCTTTCAGCTGTAAGGCTGATCATGTTTGTACCTTGACTATCTTTTTGTCGGTTCTTTGTTGGTAGTCTTTGGTAGTGGTATTGAATAGTTTGTTTAGAGACCTTCAATTCGTCAGCAAGTTCTCTAATTGTTTTAGGCATTATTTCCAAACCCCTTTCGGAGTTCAGCAAGTGCTTCTTTTCGTGCTTGATCTCTTATTTTTTTATCGTGCTCGGCCTGTTTATCAGCCAATGCTTGTTTCTCAGTAGAGCCTAAAGTTAGCCCCTTAACCTTGTCAATGGCGCGCCATTTTTCCTGTTCTGTTAATTCACCATTATGCTGAATGTTAAAGAGTTTTTGACGTTCATCTTGAAATTGACCTTGTGAGAAGTCGTTAGCGTCTTTCTTTTCAGGCTTCCAAGTAAAAGAATACCCAATCACTGGTTTCCCGCGGCCTTTACCATATTTTTTTCTAACCGTTAGGCCTCTAAAAAGAGGCGTAAGTTCCTCTTTGATGGGTTTTAAAACGGATTGATTTATATTGCTACTTTTATAGCTTTTAGGGACATCTAATAGCTCGTTAAAGTCTGCAACTGAAAAGTAAGCGTACCCAGTAGTTCTAAATTGTTTTAGTAACCGAAACATGGTTTTTGCGTAGCTACTTTTTAAATCTCTGAATTCTGATAAAGCATAACGAACCCAACCTTCCAGCTCATTTAATAATTTTATAGCTTTGGGGTAAATTTTAATATCAACATAAGGATCATCAGCATGGCCGTTTATCTCAAATTCGGTAAACATAACAAAAAATTCACGATTCAGCCCATCTTTACTACGTCTTCCAAAGCGTAAGCCTAAAATTTTTTGATAAGTACTTTCAATATCGTCAATAAATCGGTTATTTGCTGTAGGTTTATATGCACTTAATTCTTTTAATTGATCAAATGAAAACCTTACAGTTTCGTCACCCTTGTCACGCATTCTAGAAACTATTGAGAAGAATAAATTCATTTCAACAGGAGTGAATTTTCGAAGTGGGATTGTATTTAATTCAGGATCATATTTAACAATTTCATTACTCAAATGAAGCACCTCTTTTAATGAATATGGTTTTATGAATATATAATACTACAAAACTCTATCTATAAACAGACAAAACTCTATCTATAAACAGACAAAACTCTATCCATAAACTCCTGTATTCCCTGGGAGAGTAAGGCTCAAGAGGGGTCTAAAAGAGGTTTAAAAGAGGTTTATAAAAGAGGTATAAAAGAGGCACCGCTATACAAGATCAAAATCTAAAACAAAAATACAAAGGAGTGAGCCCAAAAACAGGCTCACATTAAACTCCACTCGCTACGCTTCTTGCGCCTCACGCTGTTCGTTGCTTAAAAGGTGTGGCAAGCCACATTAATTCGGGCGCTGACGCCCCGCACCCCGTCCAAGCTGAAACAGCTTGACCGTTTTACACTCGCCGTTAGGCAGGAAAGCAAAGTTTTTGTAGAAACTTTGGCTTTCGCCATTTCAGTGTTAAGACTGGTTAAGAGCTGTCAATTCCTTATGCTCCCACGCTGCGCTCGTCCGCTACCATTGACAGCAAACAGTTAGTTTTTCTGAATCTTAACAAGAATTTAGCGGCTATGTTCGTTTTTAAGGGCCTTATTTTTCGTTTTTAGCGGTTTTGAGACCGTTTATATATATTTATACCAAAGCAAAAACAAAAAGCCCTCAACAGGCTCTTAGAGGGCTAAATAACGAAGCCAGGACGATTAATAATATCTTCTTGTCTTTTTTGCAAAATATAAGTGTATAAGGAATCATACAAATTCTTTTTAATCTCGTCAGGTTCATTGACAGAAGCTTCAAACAATTCTTGAATATCAACTTGCCAAGGATCAGCAAGCATTTCATCAATTGGTTTTAATACTTTCTTTGACTCTACAATTTTAAGTACCGATGTTAAATCCATCAGTACTTAAAATTGTAGAGTCTTACTATCTAGTTGGCATCTTTAGCTAGGCTATTTTTATTCACTCGTGTTTTCTGTCTTTGGAATAACTAATAACATCTCGTAAGTAGTTATGTGATTTATTAATCTGAGCTAGAAATGGTTGGTCATGGATAAAGTTCCGACCATTTTCCAAGTGCCGTAAGTACATCTCTTTATACGGTAATTCTTCATTGCGTGCCCGATTACGTTCCTCTTGCATATCCCAAGCTACTCTCCGGTAATCAAGATCAGCAATTCCCCCATCATCAACAGTAAGCAATAGGTATCGAGCGCGGAGGTTGGTCTGATGTAGATTCCAGCCATCATAAGGTTCTCCCACTGAACCAGGGTTAAGAATTAATCGTTCCTGACTGGTATAACGGTATAACTGATGGTGGACATGAGCGTAGATCCCCACATCATAATGTTGCGACGGATCCATGATCTGATCCATTTTCTGTTGATCGTTCGTTGGTTAGTGGTTTTGTCCTGATTTTGTTTGTGGGATGTTTTGTTTGATAATTTGTCGTTATGCGCTGACTTGAATACTAGTTGTAATTGGCCACTTCGCCATCTCTTGAATAACATCCCCGCCAACTTCATTTCCGATAAATTCACCAATCCGAGAAATCATAATTTTTGTTTCATCATCATACGAATGAGCGCCATCATAAGCCTGAATCAAATCATCATCCCAGTTTCCCCGAAGACAAATCGTCGGATTTAACGACTCCAACAGTTGCCAAATGTTAATGGCTCCAGGACCGGGCATAAAGAGATCTCCCATGAACCAGCATTCATAAACCTGTTGCTTAACAATGTCATCTCTGACCGCCTTAAATGCTGTGTAGTTACCATGAACATCTGCAATAATTGCGATTCGTCGTTCCATATTTGCTGTCACTTCCCACCATTTATCTGACTTCAGTATAATTAATTTTCTTCCAGATGCAATTTAGTAAATTTTATGTGCAATCGACTGCATAGTAAGCATACTTAAAGTATAAGTATAAGTATAAAACTTTTAATATATTCTTTTATCAAACTTGACAGCGGTTTCACTATTGTCTATTCTAAAGCTGGCTCATTTGTGAGGAGTGAGTTAATTTATTTGGAAGAAGGGTTATCTAATGATTAATTGGCTATTACCAAGTGCACCAAGTGACAAATTAGTTCCAAAAGAACAAATGCACGGCGCTTCTATTAAATATCGGACCAGAATTTTGGTCAGTACGATTTTAGCCTATGCAAGTTACTACATTGTTAAGTCAAACTTTACACTTTCGTCACCATATTTGACAAAGGACGTTGGCTTAACTACTGCTGATGTTGGACTGGTCCTATCAGCACTCGCAATTTCATACGGAATTGGTAAATTCTGTATGGGATTACTTGCTGACCGGTTAAACCCCCGTTACTTTGTCGGTGTCGGCCTTATTTTATCTGCAATTTTTAATACTTTCTTTGGCTACACCCGAAGCTTATGGGTAATGATCTTGTTAATGATCGGTATCGGTTTAACCCAAGGAATTGGTGCACCATGTTGTCAAAAATCGCTAGCTACATGGTTTGATGAACACCAACTTGGGACCGCAACAAGTACGTGGAATACCTCACACAATATTGGTTCAGGAACTGCTTCCTTAATCGTTGCCGGAACGGTCGGCGCTTTCGGTGCGGCCAACATTCATAGCATTTTCTTAATTCCATCTCTGATTTCTGTCGTAATGGCTTTAATCGTAATGGCTCTGGGAGTTGATACACCCGAATCAGTTGGTCTCCCTAAGGTTAATAAGAGTAAGCAAAAGAATATCAAGCATAAGACCTCATGGGGTGCCTTCCGTGATAATATCATGAAGAACCCAATTGTCTGGGCACTTTGCATCATGAACGCATTCTCGTACATTTTACGTTACGGAATTGAAAACTGGATCCCAATTTACCTCTCAACTTCTAAGGGATTCTCATCAGTCGCTACCAATTCAGCTTTTACCATTTTTGAGTACGCAGCTATTCCTGGAACTATCCTTTTAGGTTTACTATCAGATAAGCTCCTTAAGGGTCGTCGAGTTCCAATCATGTTGGTTACTTCAAGCATTATCCTAGTTTTAATTCCATTCTATGCACTTGCGCAAAATATTGTAATTATCGACATTATTTTGGGTATCCTTGGAATTTGTATTTACGGTCAACAGGTTCTAATTGGAATTGTTATCATGGATGCCCTCCCTGTTGAATCAATTGCTTCTGGGATCGGATTATCAGGATTCTTCGGATACGCCTTTGGTGAAGTAATTGCTTCATATGGAATTGGTTCAATCGTTGGTAAGACTAGCTGGAATGCCGGTTTCGGAATTGTGGCCGTTTCTTCAATCGTATGTATAATCTTCTTTATCTTCTTGCTAAAGAAGTATCACAACACACTATAGAATTTTAATTTTGAAGCTGGAAAAGTATTTTATTATTTCCTAGCTTCTTTTTTATTCCGGCTCTTCGTCCATCTTAATGACTCCTAACATCAAAATAATGATTTCAGTTTAGATTTACAGATCTTACAACACCGTTATTCAAAATTTGTTACCAAGCTTATAAAAATTCTCTGCACAAAGCAATTAAAAAATTTTGGCTTAAAACAGCGTAATCTGCGACACTTTTTAAGTATCTAAAGCATAACAAACTTAGTTAAGTGCAAGTATAAATTGAATTAAAAATACATTCAGTTTAACAACAGCAAAAACTGATTTTATGGTTATCAGCAGACCGAGTGAAACGAGGTCAATGCGCACTTACACCCTTGACAATTGTCAAGGGTAGATTTAAACCCCATTTTGATGGGGTTTATTTGTATTAGAAGGCTAACGCCAACTATCACAAACCTAGAGTTAAATCTTAAGATTAATCAATCACATTACGAAGGATCCAATGACTATAAGCAAGACGGGCACCGGGAGTTATTACCCAAGGGTGATTAATTTCGAAAATTTGAATTTCAGTTGCTAAGTAAAGTGGCGTCTTACCATGATTAAAAGCAAAAACGGGTTGCGGAAAATCAGGCTTACTAGCAACTTGATGAACACTTTGACGAGAGTTCATCTGCCAGCGAATTTTTAAATCTTCACGCGACAATAACTGTGGCAGCTGTGTTTTTTCAAGTTGAGCTTGTTGCTGCAACTTTTGTGTAAAGGCTTGTTTAGTCTTGTTTTGATGCCAATCATCAAAAAGATCATACTTGTTTGATTTAAAATCTAAATCCATAAAGCCAGCCTCCTAACCAAAATCAATTTTATCCAGCATCGTTTCAGTACTAGCCTGGTCTAAGCCTAAATAAGCTAAGGTCATTGCTTCACTGGAATGATTTAGCAAATTCATGACTAAGCCAATATTATAATTTGATTGCGTGTAAACACGATAAGCCCCGGTTTTACGCATCGTATGGGTCCCTAGATAATTAATGCCTAACAGATCGCCAACCTTGCTCATGATTTTAT
>ENA-UOZI01000311-UOZI01000311.1-food-metagenome-genome-assembly--contig:-NODE-311-length-12733-cov-3.446206_pt1 | contig 12733 bp, 19 predicted proteins | sample MGYA00249871_ERZ772729 | MGnify/ENA primary metagenome ERZ772729 (study PRJEB29005, sample SAMN08379449) | food metagenome | isolation source: cheese - non spiked | study: EMG produced TPA metagenomics... | reverse complement strand
AGGAGTACCGCGACCCGGATACCGGCCAGCTGTTTGACCGTGAATCCCTGAACGCAGAGCTGGAAAAAATTGAGAAACCGGCCGGGATCAGCAACCCGAAAGACTTCCGAAACGAGATTGTGAACTTCGTGCTGCGCGCCAGAGCGCATAACAACGGCCGCAATCCAAACTGGACCAGCTACGAGAAACTGCGCACGGTTATCGAGAAGAAAATGTTCTCTAACACGGAAGAGCTGTTGCCGGTTATCTCGTTCAACGCCAAAACCTCAACCGACGAGCAGAAAAAGCACGACGATTTTGTCGACCGTATGATGGAAAAAGGCTATACGCGCAAACAGGTCCGCCTGCTTTGTGAATGGTATCTGCGCGTGCGTAAATCGTCTTAAAACAAGTGCCCGGTAACGCGCTTACCGGGCCAACAAAATGTCCGGCACTTACGGACGCTGCAAGTTGGCAAATGCAGTACGGGGGGTATATGACCTGGTTTATTGACCGGCGTCTTAACGGCAAAAACAAGAGCACGGTGAACCGCCAGCGCTTCTTGCGCCGTTACAAAGCGCAAATTAAACAGTCGATCTCCGAGGCCATCAACAAACGCTCGGTGACCGACGTCGATAGCGGCGAGTCTGTTTCCATCCCCACCGATGACATCAGCGAACCGATGTTTCATCAGGGGCGAGGCGGTCTGCGCCATCGCGTACACCCAGGTAATGACCACTTCGTTCAGAACGACAGAATTGAGCGTCCTCAGGGCGGCGGCGGTGGTTCAGGAAGCGGTCAGGGACAGGCCAGCCAGGACGGTGAAGGTCAGGATGAGTTCGTTTTCCAGATTTCAAAAGATGAATACCTCGACCTGCTGTTTGAGGACCTGGCGCTGCCGAATCTGAAAAAGAATCAGCATCGTCAGCTTAACGAGTACAAAACCCATCGCGCGGGCTATACCGCCAACGGCGTCCCCGCCAACATCAGCGTCGTGCGTTCGTTGCAGAATTCGCTGGCGCGGCGCACGGCCATGACGGCAGGCAAACGTCGTGAACTGCGCGAACTTGAGAGTAGCCTGAAGGTCGTGGAAAACACGGAGCCGGCGCAACTGCTGGAAGAGGAGCGCCTGCGCAAAGAGATTGCCGAGCTAAGAGCGAAGATCGATCGCGTTCCGTTTATCGACACGTTCGACCTGCGTTACAAGAATTATGAAAAACGCCCAGAGCCCTCAAGCCAGGCAGTGATGTTCTGTCTGATGGACGTCTCCGGCTCCATGGACCAGGCCACCAAGGATATGGCGAAGCGTTTTTATATCCTGCTCTACCTGTTCCTGAGCAGAACCTATAAGAATGTGGAAGTGGTCTATATTCGCCACCATACGCAGGCTAAAGAGGTCGACGAGCATGAGTTCTTCTACTCGCAGGAGACCGGCGGCACCATCGTCTCCAGCGCGCTGAAGCTGATGGATGAAGTCGTGAAAGAGCGTTACGACCCGGCGCAATGGATTATCTATGCCGCGCAGGCGTCCGATGGTGATAACAGGGCCGACGACATCAGACCCTGTGGCGGGAATATGAACATCTGCAATCGATGTTTGATAATTTTGCCATGCAACATATCCGTGACCAGGATGATATTTATCCGGTGTTCAGGGAGCTCTTCCACAAGCAGTCTGCTAACAGCAACGCATAATCTCACAGCCAGCGAACGCGCTGGCTGTTTTCTTTCGACGCCGTTCTTCTCGTGCTAATGTAGCCATCTGCATACTGGATTATCACCGGGAAAATCGCGATGACTGACGACGTTATGGGGACAGGAACCCACCAGCAACTGATAACCTTACTCACCGGGCAAGGCGCACGTTTTCGGGTTATGGAGCACGAGGCGGTCGGGAAATGTGAAGCGGTAAGTGAAATACGCGGGACCGATCTGCGTCAGGGCGCAAAAGCCCTGGTCTGCAAAGTGAAGGGGAACGGTGTTAAAAAGCATGTTCTGGCGATCCTGGCTGCCGATCTGCAGGCCGACCTGAGCCGGCTTGCCAGCCATTTCGGCGGGCTTAAAGCCTCCCTCGCCAGCCCGGCCGAGGTAAGTACCCTTACCGCCTGCGTATTCGGCGCTATCCCGCCTTTTAGTTTCCACCCCGATCTGACGCTGGTCGCCGACCCGCTGCTGTTCGAGCGTTTCGACGAAATCGCATTTAACGCCGGCCTGCTGGAAAAATCCGTGATCATGGATACCCAGGATTACCTGCGCATCGCCCGTCCTGAGCTGGTGACTTTCCATAAAGTCTAACCGTGAAGGCTGACTGTCAGCCTTTTCTCTCCAGCAACAGCACGGAGGCGACGAGAATCGCGGCAATGACGAAAAACGATGAGGAGATAATCAGCGTTTCAACAAACATGTGATCGTTCATGATAGCGACCCCTTTGCGATATCTGCCTTCGTTTTAAACCGCGTAAATGACAAGGTTATGACAGCGGTAAAATCTTTTTAAAACTGTTCTCCGCCCTTTTTCCGCGTACAGTAAGCAGGACGATTATTTTGGCAAGGATTCCCTATGTTTGACCCTACTCTGCTCATTCTCCTGGCACTCGCCGCGCTGGGTTTAATCAGTCATAACACCACCGTCGCCATCTCGATTCTGGTGCTGATTATCGTTCGCGTCACGCCGTTAAATACCTTTTTCCCGTGGATAGAAAAGCAAGGCCTCACCATCGGGATAATCATTTTAACCATCGGGGTGATGGCGCCCATCGCCAGCGGTACGCTTCCCGCCTCAACGCTGCTGCACTCGTTTGTCAACTGGAAATCGCTGGTGGCTATCGCGGTAGGTGTATTTGTCTCATGGCTCGGTGGGCGCGGCGTTACGCTGATGAGCAGCCAGCCTTCACTGGTTGCGGGTCTGCTGGTGGGCACGGTGCTGGGCGTAGCGCTCTTTCGCGGCGTGCCGGTGGGCCCGCTGATTGCAGCCGGTCTGGTCTCCCTGTTTATCGGGAAGTCGTAGTCAGGCTGGCCATGTAACGTGCAGGCGTCTGGCCCAGCCCCTTCTTAAACATGGTAATAAACGCGGTGGTCGAGTCATAACCCAGTGACTGTGCCACCTGCTGTACTGATTTCCCGCTTATCAAATGCTGTAACGCCACAATAAGCTGCAGCTGGTGACGCCAGCGACGAAAGCTTAGACCGGTCTCTTTTACCACCAGTCGCGCCAGATTGCGTTCGCTCATGGCGAAGTGGCTTGCCCATTGTGCCAGCGTCTGCCAGGCCGCGGGCTCTTCCGCCATCTTCTCGCTCATCAGCCGGATTTTTGGATGGGGTGAGACGGGTAACTGTAAATGCTCCTGACGCTGGAGCGGCAGTTCATCAAACAGGACATCGACCAGTCGGGATGTGGCCGCAAGCTGAAGCTGTGCCTGCGATTTTTCTGCCAGCGATAAAATCAGCTCCCGCACCAGAGGGGTCATTTTCAGCGTACAACAGCGGTCGGGCAGACTGGCGGCGCCGGGCTCAATGAACAAAAAGCAGAGCTGCGCCCCCGGCGTGGCCCTGTTACTGTGCGGCATCTGCCCGGGGATCCAGACCGCGTACTGGGGCGGTACCATCAACATGGCATTTTCCACTTCACAGGTAATCGCGCCGCCAAGTGCCAGAATCAGCTGTCCCTTGCGGTGATGATGCAGGGGTATATATTGTTCCTCCGCCACCACACGGATGCGAAAGGCGACGGCCGCATCATGCTGGCTATCAGGATCGTAGCCGTCCAGTCCCAGTCCAATCATCATGTTGTCCGATTTTAGCGATAAACTGTCATTTTAGCCTGATTTCAACCGCCGGGAAAATCGGTATTGTGTGCGCTCGCTTGAACGTATGAGAACATAATGACTACTGCTATTCGCACCTCAGGAAAACACGGCGCGCTGTTGATTGCAGGCATCCTGATGATCGCCACCACGCTTCGCGTCACCTTTACCGGCGCAGCCCCGCTGCTGGATACCCTTCGCCTTGATTATGGCTTAAGCACGGCGCAAACCGGTCTGCTGACCACCCTGCCCCTGTTGGCTTTTGCCCTGATCTCCCCGCTCGCCGCAGGTCTGGCCCGACGTATTGGCATGGAGCGTAGCCTGTTTATCGCCCTGTTGCTGATTTGCGCCGGGATAGCCATTCGCTCCCTGCCTTCCGCTGCCCTGCTTTTCATCGGCACGGCAGTGATTGGCTGCGGGATCGCGCTTGGGAACGTGCTGTTACCAGGTTTAATTAAACGTGACTTTCCGGGCCAGGTGGCGAAACTCACCGGTGCCTATTCCCTGACGATGGGGGCAGCCGCCGCGTTAGGATCGGCGCTAATCGTGCCGCTGGCCCAGGGTCATGCGGGCTGGCAGGGCGCGCTGCTGATGCTGATGGTGTTTCCGCTGCTCGCCTTGCTGCTCTGGCTGCCGCAGTGGCGTCAGAAACATGTTGCGACGGTAACAGGCGCAGGCGCGTTACATAACCGCGCAATCTGGCGTTCTGCTCTCGCCTGGCAGGTGACGCTCTTTCTGGGGATTAACTCCCTTATCTATTACGTCATCATCGGCTGGCTGCCGGCGATACTGCTTAGCCACGGCTACAGCGAGGCGCAGGCAGGTTCGGTGCATGGTCTTTTACAGCTGGCGACAGCCGTGCCGGGACTTGCCGTTCCGCTGATCCTCCATCGGCTGAAAGATCAGCGGACGATCGCCGGTGCAGTGGCGCTGATGTGCGCGGTAAGCGCAGCGGGATTGTGGTTTATACCGGATATGGCGGTGATGTGGACGCTGGTGTTTGGCTTTGGCTCCGGGGCAACGATGATCCTCGGCCTGACGTTCATCGGTCTGCGCGCGAGCTCTGCGCATCAGGCGGCGGCATTGTCCGGTATGGCACAGTCTATCGGCTACCTGCTCGCTGCCTGCGGACCGCCGTTGATGGGTAAAATCCACGATTCGGTAGGAGACTGGCGCATCCCCCTTCTCGCCTGTGCGCTGGCCGCGATCGTCATGGCCGTCTGCGGGATACTTGCCGGGCGCGACCGGGAAATCGCGCCCCGCTAAACACGAAGGCAGACCATCGGGTCTGCCCTGTTTTAGCCCCGCGCCGCGCGAAGCATTGCCTGTACGAGAACCACCGGACGTCCTTCCAGCGCAGCACGCTCGTGCTGGAACAAAGTGATCACAAAGAACGGGTGGGTTATCAGCTCCGCCGCACGGATTTCCCCCTGTTCGTCCCAGCCCGTCACGCGCATATCACCGCTCTCCAGCGCCTGAGCAAATTCCGGCGACACACCATAGTTGCAGTGATATCCCTCTTCAATTTCGGGTTTGCCGTAGGCTTTGGCGATCAGCGTATTGCTGCGCAGTTCAATGGCATCGGATATTTCCACCAGCGAGCAGGTCAGCGGCGCGATCACCATAGTGCCTTCGGTATCCGTCTCAGCATGTGCCGCATCGTGCCAGCCCAGCACGTTACGGGCATACTCAATCAGCGCATGCTGGAACCCACCGCAGGTCCCCAGGAACGGAATACTGTTTTCACGGGCGTAGCGTGCGGCGATAAAGGCGGCCTCTGTGTTTTTATAGGGGCTCGCAGGAACCAGCCAGATGGCATCGTAGCCCACCAGATCCTCAGAACTGGTTAATTCCGGGGTAGCAAGCCAGTCGTAATCGGCGGTGAGGTCAAGAACGGCCGCAGCATCGTCAAAGGCCAGCGGGAACGCCGTGTGTGCAATAACATCAGGATTCTAATCGCCAACCAGCGCAATGCGGAGCGTCGTTTTAACCGGGAGGTGTTCCATGAAAGTTTCCTTATGCCAGAGTATTATCAGATAACATAAGGAACCTCAGACTACCGATCTTCTGCAATTATCACAATACCTTAAATTGGGAGGGTGGAATTATGATTCAGTGCAAACGCGTCTATGAGCAGGCAAGCCAGGACGATGGCTATCGGGTGCTGGTGGACAGACTCTGGCCGCGCGGGGTTAAAAAAACGGACCTCGCCCATGACGAATGGTGTAAAACACTCACGCCATCGAACGCATTACGTCAGGAGTATCATAGCGAAGCTATTGATTTTGCGACTTTCAGTAAAGCCTATCAGGAAGAACTGGCGCAGCACAAGGACGAGGGAAGGCGTCTTGCGGCGGTGGCACACAAGCAGACTCTCACCCTCCTCTATGGCGCGAAAAACACGGAACAGAATCACGCCCTGGTTTTAGCCGACTGGCTACGTCATTTGTGATCAGCTGATTGTCAGCTCATCCAGCATTTGCGGGGCTTGATCAGGGGTGAGCGGCATCAGATGTTCGGCGCGAACAAACGCAAAGCCGTGCTGATTGTCAAAGGCGTAGACGTCTCCGGTGACCAGCCAAAGCGCGCGGTCCGCACTTGCGGGTAATTGCGTCATCACGCCGTTAACCGGGTTTACAAAACGCAGGCCAGGCTGGCAAAGACCAAACAACTCAACAGATTTACCAATATTGCGACGGCCAGACGCCGTGCGGGCACCGATGATCATCGCCATGCAGCCCGGTTTAAGCTGAAACATACTTCTCTCGCGGTAACAGTAGCCAGATACTGGCTAAGAATAATCCTAAAGAGAAGTGTATCGCAGCATCTGCCCTTCTGTCACCTGGTGGGTTGCGGATGATCGCGACGATAGAGCGTCCATTCGTCGATCACTTCACCACCCGGCAGCTTGCACTCGGTACGAACACCCTGCGGGCTTTGAATCGGGATCTGTTCCCCGCCCTTTTCCAGACAGTAAACGGAAGCCGGGTTCGCCATACCTACGGCCTGTGGCGGTTTGGGCGCATCGGGTGGGGTTGTTTTTGCGGTACAGGCGACCAGGGGAAGCGTCAGCGCCAGAAGCAGAAATCTCATCGCATCGATCCTTGTGACATCATCTTTGCCTAAGGGTAACGGCTCAGCGCCGCTTTCTCCATATATAAAATTTTCTGCATTCATGTTTTACTATGCCTGAAGCCTAAGAATTCAGCATAACATGCAGATGCAGACGTCTTCTGCCTGGGAGTCTTTCTACGTCATGTCGGATATTATCCTTGCCCGTGTTTCAGAAACCCTCGTTACTGAGCAATCCCTTGAAAGTCTCGTTCGTCAGCTGCTGGAGATGTTGGAAATCGTCACCGATATGGAGTCGACTTACCTGACGAAGGTGGATATCCAGGCGCGGCTGCAGCATATCCTTTATGCCCGAAACAGTAAGCAGATGACGATCCCGGAGGGGCTGAGCGTGCCCTGGGATGAAACGCTGTGTAAGCGCGCGCTGGATAGCGACACCATCTTCAGTAACGATGTCCCCGAGCGCTGGCCGGAGTGCGAAGCGGCGAAAGCTCTCGGTATTACCACTTACATGAGCATTCCGGTTCATCTCGCCGATGGCTCGCTTTACGGTACGCTTTGCGCCACCAGCACGGCTAAAAAGCCGCTCAGCGAGCGCGGTGAACAGATGTTAAAATTATTCGCCGGGTTGATTGGTCAGTACATTCAGAAAGAATCTCTGGTGAACCAGCTTCGGGAAGCCAACGCGGCGCTCATCGCACACTCTTATACCGATGCCCTTACCGGCCTGCCCAACCGTCGCGCCATTTTTGAGGATCTGACTACTCTGTTTTCCCTGGCTCGACACCTGAAACGTAACGCCATCATTGCGTTTATCGACCTGGACGATTTTAAATTGATTAACGATCGGTATGGGCATGAAGCAGGCGACCAGTTCCTGATTGAAGTGGGCAAGCGTTTGACCGCAGAAAAACAGCAGGACGATATCATTGGTCGGCTGGGCGGCGATGAGTTTCTGGTGGCCTCTCTGAGTCATGTCGACAATGAGGAGCACATGAATCAGCTCAAAGCGCGCTTCAGCGCACGCATTTCAGGGGAATACTGGCTGGGTAACATTAACCTTATTTATCCGGGAGCCAGCCTCGGCGTTATCGAAGTGGACCCAGACGTAACCGATCCGGACAGCGCATTACGTGCTGCTGATGTGGCGATGTATCAGGATAAGAAAGGAAAAAGCAAAACACGCTTTCTCGCGATGGATTAACCCCGTACACTCTACGGCGTTATAAAAAGAAAAAGGTGATGATATGAGAATAGGGATCCTCTTCCCTGTCGTTATTTTTATTACGGCGGTCGTGTTTCTGGCGTGGTTTTTTGTCGGTGGTTACGCTGCACCGGGGGCATAAATGAGAAAAACCACGCTCATTATGTTAATCATCGCCATTGTGGCCTTTGCTGGCACGCAGCTTGGCTGGTGGTGAACCCGTGATGTAAAAAGGCCGCCATCCGGCAGCCTTTTTTAACGCTTCAGTTTTAGCTTTTGATCTTTCTGTAGATAAACAGCACAACCAGCGCGCCGATCACCGCAACCGCAAAGCTGCCGAAGTTAAAGCCATCTACTTTCCCGAAGCCGAACAGCGTACTGATCCAGCCGCCGACTACCGCGCCGACAATACCCAGTATTACGGTGACGATAAACCCACCGCCATCTTTGCCCGGCATAATCCACTTCGCCAGGATCCCCGCAATCAGCCCAAAGATAATCCAGGATAAAATTCCCATAGCTTTCCTCTCTGTATGGTTTTTGTCATTAAATCAACGACACAAAAAAGGATAGCACAGGATTTGAGAAAGGAAATTTGTGATAAGCCTCACACTGAGCGGATGCGCATTTTGCCATCAAAATGCCCTTCCCCAGGAAATGTGGGGTTGCATCTTTTATTGAGAAAGATTATCTTTCTCAACGCTGAATAGTTGAGAGAAATACTCAGGTATTCAGTACGACATTGCTCACATTGCTTCCAGTATTTCTTGCCCACGCTTTCGTGGGCTTTTTTTTGGGTTATACCCCAACAAAAGCGTGCCGGTTACGGCCTCCGCGTTTTGCCTGATAGAGCGCCTGGTCCGCGGCAATAATAATATTCTGCTGACTGCCCGCGATGTCGACAGCACGCGCAGTGGAGATGCCTACGCTCACCGTGACCCGCCCGAAAGGACTGAACGCGTGTTCAATGTGGAGAGAGAAGACATTGCGAATAATCGTCTGTGCAAGGCGGAGCGCCTCCTGGATATCCGATTCAGGCAATATCAATGCAAACTCCTCCCCGCCATATCGCGCCACAAGCTGGTTGTCGCGAGTGAGGCTTTCCCTGAGGCAGTTTCCCAGTAATGCCAGACACCTGTCCCCTTCCGGGTGACCATAGTTATCGTTGTACTTGTTGAAGTAGTCCACATCCACGAGGAGGAGCGAAATCGGCGCGTCCTCTGCCGCGCACATCGCGATGTCGGAGAGAATTTATTCATCGAAAATACGTCGGTTATAAAGCCCGGTCAGGGCATCCTCCGAGGCAATAATCTTTAGCGCTTTGTTATCCCGTGTTTTTCTGGATAAGTCGGAATACAGGAAATAAGACGCCACGATGAGTATCGCGGTAAAAACGAAAATAAGTAAGGCAAGCTGAATCGCCTGCTTGCGCCAGGGGGAAAGGGCTTCATCCGCGCTGACCGCCACCGTCGTGACCAGTCCGTAGCGGCTGTTTTTCTCATAGGCATAAATGCGTTCGATTTTATCAAACCGGGAAACGGAGCTGGCTATCCCTGTATTTTGTACTTTTAGGTATTTCCTGAAGAGAGGAGAATCTGAAAAAATCGTACCGATATAGGTATTCTTAAAGGGGTAGCGAATCAGTAAAACGCCTGTTTGTGTCGTTAAGCCAATAACGCCCGCGTGTCCGATATTGATCTGTCCATAAAGGGTCAGAAAGTTTTCGATACCCAGCGTCACCACCACGACGCCGTTAAATGCCCCCGTGTGAGTCTCAAGGCGTCGGCTTATGGTAATAACCCATTTACCATTGGTTCTGCTTATCACTGGCTCGCCAATAAATATCTGCTGGCTTTTATTTTCCTTGTGATAGACAAAGAATGACCGGTCCGCGCCTTTACGGGGACCTGCTAAAGTTTCGTGCAAGGCGGTGAAGATATCCCCCTGCGCATCATAGACAACCACATTATTAATCTGGGTAAGAAGGTTATCCTGATTGCTTATCATTCGCTGAATATTGATCGCCAGTTGCGGGATCATGCCATAAATTTCAAGCGTGTCGGAAACTGTGGTAATCAACATTTCACTTTCGCGTATGATGCCTTCTGTATAGACATTCAGGGTATGGCTCAGGTTGGCAACGCTGGTATTGATCTGCTGGATTGACTGCTGTCGGGACGTTGCAATCTGCACGGCAAGCGACAATGAAATGATCAACGAGACAATGATGACGGTTATGGTTGTTGTGTAAAAAGTATTTTTGACATGCACGAGCTTTTCCACCTTATCACGCCTGACATCCCTGGCTGACAACTCTTGTCACTGTAACAAAGCTCAGGTTAAGAGGAAAATGAATTGCACTTAAGCATAGTTCATCCGCCTGGATTAGGCTGACTACCCATATTATCAGGCTTGTAGCAAGCCCAGCCTGTGATAAGATTTGAAAAATCAGGGAGCGGACAAGGTATCTGGAAAATGAAAAAGATCGTTGCCGTTACTATCGTTTCAGCGTTTCTGGTCTTTCTGTCTCTCTATACGGTCAATGCGGTTATCATGGGCCAGCAGAAAAGCAAACTGCGTGAGATTTCCCAGACCCTTTTACAGTATTCAGAAGGCCTGTCTCAGAGCGTGGCGCAGACACTTAAAGGCCTGACCACTCAGGGATGCGACAAAGCCAGCCTTGATCGCTACAGACAGATTAAGCTCGACAGCCTTTATTTTGCAGACATCGGTTTTATAGAGCAGGGAAAAATAATCTGTACCGCTTTTTGGGGAAAACTCGCTAACCCTGTCCCCCTGCCAGCAGAGCTCCATAAAACACCCAGAGGATTCCTGCTCGCGCATTATTCCAGAAAAGATTTTTTGAGGTCGAGCTCGCGGTTTTCTTACGTTTATTTGACCTCGGTTACTAAAATTTTCTGTCTTATCGTTTCCTTCTAATTCTTTGCCAGAATATTTTTTTGAGCATCCCATGAGGTAATAGAAGTGGATGGGGTACATTCCACGTTATTTACCCTCACCCTCACACAGTGCAGCACTTCCTGGGATTTGTGCGTCATTGTGAAGCATCACCATGCAGGACTGGCCTCGTTATCTCCCGCGGTGTTTGCCTTTCTCGTGGCTATTTTATGTTTTATCTGGATTGCGATAACGTTATTTTTCTTTCGACTCAATGAAGACCGCTTTTCACTGGAACGGACGTTGGTTAAAGCCGTCTTAACCAACACTATTGGCGTTCACTACCAGCCCATAATTCGCATTCAGGATAGCAAAATAGTGGGCGTGGAGGTTTTATCGAGATGGCGCGACGCAAAACACGGTGACGTCTCGCCGGAATTGTTTATTCCATTAATCCAGAAAATTGGTTTGTATAAAAAATATTATACCCATATTCTTGAGAAATCCCTTAAGGACATCGCACCGCTGGTGCTTAAGCATCAACTGGTCGTTTCGCTCAATGTTGGTCGAACGGAAATTGAAGATGGACAATTTATCAGCATTTTGCGCCGTGGATGTTTAGCCAACAACATTCCGCTGTCTATGATAAAAGTCGAACTCTCTGAAAAAGCCGTTTCCACCGCGAATATTCTGGAGGGCTTCTGTCAGATGTTAAAATCCTTTGGTGTCAGAATATCCATTGATGACTTCGGTGTGCAAAACTCCAACCTGGCCAGGCTTTCGCTTCTTGAATATGATGAGATCAAAATCGACAAGTCGCTGGTCGATGGCATCAGTGAGCATTATAAGCAGAACATTTTTGTGATCTTTAGCGACGCCCTCGCAAAACTGAATAAAACGCTGGTTTTCGAAGGCGTTGAGAACGAAATACAATTCCGCTTTATTGCTGAACGATATCCTGAGGCTCTGGTTCAGGGATGGTATTTTTCAAAATCTGTTTCCCGCCGTGAGCTTGCGAAGCGGCTCCTGGGTCTGGCGCGGTAGGCTATTCATTTCCCCACTGATTAAGGAAGTTCGCAATATCATCAATACGTTCAGCATGAACCCCGGCTTCACGCGCCATCTCTTGCTGAGCTTCCTCATCAATCTCCTCATTATTTGATAACCGCGTGAGCAGCAGCTGGAAATAATGCGCCAGTGGGTCCTGCTCTGACTCACTGACAGGCTTTGCGGCTTCCGTCGCGTATTCTTCGACGATGTCATAGTACTTCAATGGGATGTCGTTATTCATAACTGTCTAAACCTCTCAGGATGAAGCCACAAGTATATCGGACGACGCACGGTTGACCAACGCGTTGCTTCAGATAAGCAGCGCAAGCAGGGCGGCAAGCGCAGGTAAAGCCTGAACATACAGAATCTTCCGGCTGGCGGTCACTGCGCCAAAGAGACCGGCAATCAGCACGCAGGCCAGGAAGAAGATGGCCACATGAACACCCTCTTCACCGAGCCAGAGGCTCCAGAGCAAACCCGCCGCAAGAAAACCGTTGTATAGCCCCTGATTCGCGGCCAGCACGCGGGTTTCACGCGCAAATTCCGGGCTGAGATTAAACGCCTTATGCCCGGTTCTGGTGTCCCACAGGAACATTTCCAGCACAAGGATGTAAAGATGGATAAATGCAACGACAGCGATAAGAACAGTGGCTAGCATCGTGTTAATACCTGCAGGCAGAGGCAAAAAAAACGCGAACCCACAGGCCCCCGCACAACTTTACCCCAA
>ENA-UOZI01000310-UOZI01000310.1-food-metagenome-genome-assembly--contig:-NODE-310-length-12735-cov-376.532492_pt1 | contig 12735 bp, 7 predicted proteins | sample MGYA00249871_ERZ772729 | MGnify/ENA primary metagenome ERZ772729 (study PRJEB29005, sample SAMN08379449) | food metagenome | isolation source: cheese - non spiked | study: EMG produced TPA metagenomics... | reverse complement strand
GAGAGGGCTGGGGTGAGGCTTTTCCCTCACCCAAACCCTCTCCGTGAGGAGAGGGTAGGATTGGATTACTTACGACCTGCCAACAGTTCCAGCACTTCATCCACGCTGGTGGTGTGTGCCAGACGCTCGATGACGGACTCATCATCCAGTGCATTGGTCAGGCTGGTGATAACCTGAATGTGCTCGTTGTTACGGGCTGCAATACCAATCACCAGACGGGCAATGTCATCTTCTTCTTCACCGAAGCGCACGCCTTCCGGGTACTGGCAGAACACCACGCCCGTTTTCAGTACGCGATCTTTCGCTTCAACCGTACCGTGTGGCACCGCGATAGACTCACCCAGATAAGTCGGGGTCAGTTTTTCACGATCCAGCATCGCCTGAACGTATTCCGGCTCAACGTAACCGCCTTTCACCAGCTGCTCGCCAGCAAAACGAATCGCTTCTTCTTTGGTTGCCGCTTTGCGACCGAGGAAGATGTTCTCCGCGCCTAGCTTGAACAGGTTAGCACTGGAATCGTCAAAGCTGTCTTTCAGGCTGTCTTTTACTTTCTCTTCGTTTGCCGTGTGGCGTTGGGCAGCAACCAGACGTTCGGTCAGGCTGGTGTACAGGCCGCTGTCGAGGAAGTTGGTCAGCGAAATATGCTGTGCCTGCGGAACCTGGCGCATAGCGCGTTCGGTCAGGTCACGGTGAGTGATGACGAGGTCCACATCTGGCGGCAGGTTGTTGATCGCGCTGTTAGTAACAGAAATCTGCGACAGACCTGCATCCTGAATTTTCTTACGCAGAACGCCTGCGCCCATCGCACTGGAACCCATACCGGCGTCACAGGCAACGATGATTTTACGTACGTGGCTCAGGTCGTTAGTCACATCGCCAGCAGACAGCGGAGATGCGCCTTTAGACTCAGCTTTCATGTCCTGCATACGACGAGTTGCTGCTTCAATATCATCTTCTTCTTTCACTTTGCTGGTTTTCAGCAAAATAGCAGAGACAACGAAGGAGACAGCCATCGCCGCACACACACCCGCGATGTTAGCGAAATAAGCACCTTTTGGTGTCATCGCCAGTACAGCAAGGATAGAACCCGGAGATGCCGGAGAAACCAGACCACCGCCCAGGATAGTCAGCGTGAACACGCCAGTCATACCGCCGAGGATGACTGCGAGGATCAGACGCGGATTCATCAGCACATACGGGAAGTAGATTTCGTGGATACCCCCCAGGAAGTGGATGATTGCCGCACCGCCCGCAGACTGTTTAGCACTACCACGACCAAAGAACATGTACGCCAGCAGCACGCCCATACCTGGACCTGGGTTAGCTTCAATCAGGAAGAAGATGGATTTACCCAGTTCATGGGACTGCTGAATACCCAGCGGCGAGAAGATACCGTGGTTAATGGCGTTGTTGAGGAACAGGATTTTCGCCGGTTCAACAAAGATAGACGCCAGCGGCAGCATGTCATGGACAACCATGAAGTTAACGCCCGCAGCCAGCATTTTGGACAGGGCTTCAACAATCGGGCCAATGCCGAGAAATGCCAGAATGGCGAGGATCATCCCGATGATGCCTGCGGAGAAGTTATTCACCAGCATCTCAAAACCGGATTTGATCTTACCGTCTACCCAGCGGTCGAAGTGCTTAATGCACCAGCCGCCCAGCGGACCTGCAATCATAGAACCGAGGAACATCGGCATGTCTGCGCCGACGATAACGCCCATGGTAGTGATGGCACCGACTACGCCGCCACGTTCGCCGCCTACCAGCTTACCACCGGTATAACCGATCAGCAGCGGCAGGAGATAAGTGATCATCGGCCCGACCAGCTTCGCCAGCGTCTCGTTCGGTAACCACCCTGTTGGAATAAATAACGCGGTGATGATACCCCACGCGATAAACGCGCCGATATTTGGCATCACCATGTTGCTGAGGAAACGACCAAAGCTTTGCACTTTGATCTTAATATCGGATGACATAAAAACACCCCTTCTTATGTTTGCTGTCGCGCAGGCTGGAAGCCCGAGGTTTTTTGTTAATGTGGCGGCAGAGGTAGCCGGACCTTGTAGATACTGCGAAATCTGGCACTGAATCGGTTAACTGTCCAGTCGACGGCCTTTTGTGTGATATCAGTCACATAAATATAGGGGGTAGAGAGGTAATTGACGTGATACTCATCACAAAACGCTTGTGTAAAAAAGCAACAAGACGGCGATTTTCGCTAAAAATGGCATTTAAATGTGAGTAGTGTCACATTTTTGTTTTGATGGTTTGTTGAATCTTTGTGATCTGAATCACAAGATATTTTCTTACGGCGTTCACCTGATGTGATCTACAGCATGTTATGCCTTCGTCATACAATCGTTATGTAACTAAGCAACTCATCACCTCTAAAAATTATTCTTTGGTGTTATGGCGAGAATCGCGAACCCGGATTATTGTCAAAATATCAGCCTGACTCCCTTCTGGCTGCCAGCCCAAAAACAACACTGATAAACGTGAATCCGAGGCAGATATGTTTCTAAACTATTTCGCGTTGGGAGTGCTGATCTTCGTCTTTCTGGTGATTTTTTATGGAATCATCGCGATACATGACATCCCTTATCTGATTGCCAAAAAGCGCAACCATCCCCATGCCGACGCTATTCATACGGCGGGCTGGGTGAGCCTGTTTACTCTGCATGTTATCTGGCCGTTTCTGTGGATCTGGGCGACGCTCTATCAACCGGAGCGTGGCTGGGGTATGCAGTCACATGTTGCGTCGCAGGAGAAAGCGACTGACCCGGAAATCGCCGCACTTTCTGACCGAATTTCCCGGCTGGAGCATCAACTCGCCGCCGAGAAAAAGACTGACTATTCCACGTTCCCGGAGATCTAATTATGGATCTATTGATTGTTTTAACTTACGTGGCGCTGGCGTGGGCGGTCTTTAAAATCTTTCGTATTCCGGTGAATCAGTGGACGCTGGCGACGGCGGCGCTGGGTGGCGTGTTTCTGGTGAGTGGTTTGATTTTGTTGATGAACTACAACCACCCTTACACTTTTACCGCGCAAAAGGCAGTGATAGCGATCCCCATCACGCCACAGGTGACGGGAATTGTTACTGAAGTCACTGACAAGAATAATCAGCTTATTCAAAAGGGCGAGGTGCTTTTTAAGCTCGACCCGGTTCGTTACCAGGCGCGAGTTGACAGACTTCAGGCTGACCTGATGACGGCGACGCATAATATAAAGACGCTGCGTGCGCAGCTCACTGAAGCGCAGGCCAACACCACCCAGGTTTCAGCGGAGCGCGACCGTCTGTTTAAAAATTATCAACGTTACTTGAAAGGCAGCCAGGCGGCGGTGAATCCGTTCTCGGAACGTGACATCGACGATGCGCGGCAAAATTTCCTCGCGCAGGATGCGCTGGTGAAAGGCTCGGTGGCGGAGCAGGCGCAGATCCAGAGCCAGCTCGACAGTATGGTTAACGGCGAGCAATCGCAGATTGTGAGCTTAAGAGCGCAACTTACTGAAGCAAAATATAACCTTGAGCAGACTGTCATTCGCGCGCCGAGCAATGGCTACGTTACTCAGGTACTGATCCGCCCAGGTACATACGCAGCTGCCTTGCCGCTGCGTCCGGTGATGGTCTTCATCCCCGAGCAAAAACGGCAAATTGTCGCCCAATTTCGGCAAAACTCGCTGTTACGTCTGAAACCCGGCGATGATGCGGAAGTGGTGTTTAACGCGCTACCTGGGCAGGTGTTTCACGGCAAACTGACTAGTATTTTACCTGTCGTGCCAGGCGGTTCTTATCAGGCGCAGGGGGTATTGCAATCATTAACGGTCGTGCCCGGCACGGACGGTGTGCTGGGAACCATTGAACTGGACCCTAACGATGATATCGATGCCTTACCCGACGGCATCTACGCCCAGGTGGCGGTTTACTCCGACCATTTCAGCCATGTTTCGGTGATGCGGAAAGTGCTGCTAAGAATGACCAGCTGGATGCATTATCTTTATTTGGATCATTGAGGGGGAGGGGGGAGATTATGGAACTTTGCTCCTTGTAAGGACTAATTATTTTTGCATATTACTTCATTAGCTGCGATGATTTTTCTTTAATATTCATTATGTTAATAAGTTCTGGATGAGTGTGCTCTCATTGGATTTTTTATCCGTCTTGTTCTGCCGCAGGATGAGACTATACATCGTCGAGATCGCAATGATGATATGAGTTGTTCCTCCTGCGACGGCTCTAATCAAAAAAGAGCAGGAGTGCTTTTCCATCTATTGCGATGATGGCTTTATTATCTGAAGGATGACAGTCACATTTAAAAAATATTTAATCTATAGATCACAATGTAGGGTCATGGAATATATGTATACAACTATTTTCTTCTTCACTTTTAATTATCGTATTCATTATAAAACTAAGTTAAAAAAACTCCTGGAGAGTGAGTTATTAATATATTTTTAAATAAAATTAAGTTATCATTCATCGATGCACTTTATAGAATCATCAATGGCCATAATAGTACTATTAACTCTCAATTTTATATTTTTATCATCACTACAAATATTAACTGAATTTATATCAATGATTTTTTTATTCTTATCTTTTATTTTATTTACTGTTTCAATGCAATCAGCGGCAAGTTGGAGTGGATTTAGATTTTTCAGATATGGTCTTATGATCTTTCCCTTACTTAATAAATAGCATGTATAGGATTCGGAAAGTCCAGCATCTATTTTGTACCTCATTATATTAGATAAGGATGTGAGAAATTCCTTGTTATCATTCGCAGCCATATATGCCAGTCCGAGTTCAGCCTCTGCGGCCTTACAGGCAAAATAGCTTAGTGAACACGCTTTTCGTCCCTCTTTATTACTGGCTGATATTAGTGCCCATAATATTGCTTTGTCTGCCAAATCTAACTCTCTCTGAAATTGTCTTGCAGTAACTGCACTCGCAGAAATAGAGAAAAAAATACAATTGTTAATAACCTTGCCATATTTTTTAGTCCGTAACTGTTAATGCGCTATCTGGCTCTGAAAATATTAACTCATTTAATTTTTGCATGTCATTAGATAAACCAGTTATACAACCCTCGGAACAGAATCGAGGTCCTAAAGACGGACCAAAAGCGTTTAAACAACTATGTATTGAAAATCCATTGCGATTATAAGTTCCTGTATTAACTGACGGTACTAATCGTATGCCGTCAGGTTTTCTATTGCTTGCTCCCGGGTCATTAACATTCCAACTCCATAGGCCTTGAGGTATTGGCCATCTATTTATAAATGTGTACAACGGGGATTATTTTTACATTGCATATTATTACCAGAAGCGACTGGAATACTAAGCACATCATAAAAATTATCATCACATGGTATATCTGAAACACACGAAAGCATACCTAAAGTTATACTGTATAAACAGGTGGCTAATCCCAAGGGGATCGATTCCAGAAATCGGGTTCAACGGATACTGATAAAAATTCCACCTACCTTCCAGCCCAATCGGAGCCTGAGTGTTATACCGCCCCTGCTGCGGTTAATGTTACCGATAATAGTTATAGTACAGCCCTGATTCATCATCATACTACTGCTGCGGCAGTCTGATGAACTATTGCTTTTACGGATTCTCCTTATTCTTCCTTCTATCCATTCGCTTTAGCTTTTTGAGCTCTTGAAGTTTGCTCTTTGTATCAATATTACCGTTATTTACAGCGAATTCCATCCAATAAATAGCTCTATTCAAATTATAATATTCTGATAATGTTGGATTTGTATCTGATAAAAAGACCCCATAATTAAACTGCGCTGTAACATTCCCCTGAGATGCTGATCTTTCCAAGAATCGCAATTGTTTATCAATATTATTTTTAGTAAAGCAGTAATATTGATATAGTCGAAATGATGCCTCTGAATCACCATGTTGTGATTTATACTTCAGTTTCATCAGCTTTTCTTCACTTAAATCATAGGTCATTGCTGTAGATCCCATCACACTTTCGTTTTCTTTTATTTTCACATCAGCACCATGCAATTGACCAATAAGAGAAAAATAAAAAAATAGTAACAAGCATGCTTTCATACATCTACAACCTATCTTATATCACTGGGTTTTTCTGGCGTACCTTGCATATTAGAAATGGGGTGCCCAGATGGCCCATATGTTATCCAATTACCAAGGTCTTTTGTTGTTATAGCCATTAGATCCTTATTTGAATTAAGGTTCGTTGGTGCTGTTAGCACTGTATCCATTTTTAACTTACCATTAGTTCCTCGCCCCCACCACGTCCATAGCGTGTCAGGTCCTATTACATTTGTATGTAACTCTTTAGCTAATTGGCTAGCAAATGAATTTTGTCCTTTACCTGTATTACAAGAAAATAACCAAACTGTCATCCCATCTTTATAATTCCCATCAAATTTAATTAGATATGCTAGATCTTTAGCTGTCATGATACTGCGCGTTGCGGATTCAATAGATGTGGGGGTACCATGCCCCCCGATTGTGAAAACGCCTGGGATATTAATCTCATCAGCTACAGAATGGATAAGATCACTTTCGGGGTATAAATTTATATCAACCAAACCTTGCGGATCTACATTTATGACCGGATTCAACGGATACTGATAAAAATTCCATCCCCCCTTCAGCCCAATCGGATCCTGAGTGATATACCGCCCCTGCAGCGGGTCATAATAGCGGTGGCGGTTGTAATACAGGCCGGACTCCTCATCATACTGCTGCCCCGGCAGCCGGATAAGCTGCTGCAGCTGATGCGGGTTCTCTTCATTCAGCAGGTTGCCCCATTCATCATATTCTGCGCACCACGCTGTTGCCCCTTCCGTGCTGATGAGCGCCAGCGGCAGGCCGCGATGGTCGCAGTGGTACAGGTGGATTTTTCGCGCCGGCGTGTACACCGGGTCCATCTGGTTTTGCATCTGCTCCACGGTCAGGCCGCACGATGCCAGCCAGCGGCGGCTTTCCTCACTCACCCGGTCAGCCAGGATTTCACTTTCCAGCCGGTCGAGCATCTGCACCGTGCCGGCGGGAATCCCCCACTGTGCATAGGCAACTCACGCTATGAACGCTTCAGCTTATCAATAGCGGAAGTTATAATTTCATTGTCATCAAACTTGTACAACATAGTATCTAAAACAGGAAGTAGCGTTTTATCACCTAATTCACCCGCAGCTTCAATGATATCATCATAAACAGTATTTTTTTTTAACTCATCGCATAAAACAGATAAAACCCTTTTATCTTTTCTGTAGGAAAGTCCGATTATTGCTTCAATACGGACTTCCTCATTTTTATCCTGAAGCATCTCCACAAAACAATCCCTAATATCACTATTATCATATTTATTGATATTTATTGCAAATGCGGCCCAGTTTCTGACATCTCCATTTGGATCTTTTAACAGATTAATCAATAGTGGAATTGTTGCTTTATCATTGATAACAGAAATAGCAAATGCTGTAGCACGTCTGACATTAGTCGATTTATCAAAAGCAGTAATTTGAGATTGTTCTACTATTTTAGGTGAATAAATTGGGTTTTTCTTGCATCGCTGAGCCGTTGACTCGATTGCCGTAGCTCGAACGCAAGCGCTCTTATCATTCAATGCCATATTGTTCAAAATATTAAAAACATTATCTTCGCATTTTTTGCAAATTTTTATTTGCCCGAGTATAAATGCTCCGATATCTCTACGGATATAATTTTTATCAGAGCAGAACTCAATTGCCAATCTAACAGCGTCTTGCCCACCTCTTAACTGTAATACTCTGGCAGATGAAATCCTTTTCAAGGAATTGTGATCATCAAGTAAGCGAAATAATTCATCATCATTTAGTTTCTTACATTGATTATATAAACCATACTCTTTACTTGCCTTTCTTTTCTGGTATGTATTTGACATTGCAGGAACCTCCATAAAGGCTATCTTTTTCTATCGTTTGACTGTCTGGAGTCCTCCACCTACTCTGCCATCAGCGCACACGATGTTTGATTATCCTTACATACTTATTTTCCGTGGCCAAAATTCAGAATTCTCCCATCATTTTTGCCTATTTCTATAATAAAAACCCCACCAGCAATTTGGTCTGAGTGAATGGTACCTTCAACAACCCAACTTGTTGTTAACTCAGTGATTTCGTATGGTTTTTCTTCTTCTGCGGCATCCTGTCCATAACGATTCTTAACATATATCTCAGCTAATTCCAATGCTATAGCTTTATTTTTAACCAAATTTCTAACGGTATATTTACCTTCACTTTCATACTTGCGCATTATTTTAATATTATTATTACACTGCGCCCATGTGTTGTATGTAAAAACAAACAAAGATACAATGACACAGTTCCTAAACAATATTTTTTTACATATTACCATGAACTCTGCAGACATTAGGTAATCCTTTTCTGTTTGTTATTTCCTTCCCGTGGTTATCTATTGCTTTAAAATTACCACTGGGCGTACCTAAATAAAATGACTTGATATTGTTATCTTTACTTTTAACTATTTTCTCATCTTTACCTGAAAATATTTCGTCCCAATATTCTCCATGACTATCTGCACCATGAGTATGATAAGCTGATACTTTCTCAGTACCATTAGGGCAAGGGCTATTGAATGGATATGATCCTTTTCTTTCTCCTCGGTTAGGTGCTGTTGAGAAATATCTGCCACTATTATCCTTACATATTAAACCAGCGAACTCTTTATCTTCGCAAATAGATTGGCTATTTATTTTATTTAAGGCGTCATATGCGGTGCTATCTATAGAATCAAATTTATCTGGACCTATCATAGCGGATAGTGTGCCGCAAAGACCATTAGTACATGCCCCCGATTTTGCATCCTCCCACATAGATAAACCCAGGGGGTCGATGTCTGATATCGGATTCAATTGATATCCATACAGGTTCCATCCCCCCTTCAGTCCAATCGGATCCTGAGTGATATATCGCCCCTGCAGCGGGTCATAATAGCGGTGGCGGTTGTAATACAGGCCGGACTCCTCATCATACTGCTGCCCCGGCAGCCGGATAAGCTGCTGCAGCTGATGCGGGTTCTCTTCATTCAGCAGGTTGCCCCATTCATCATATTCTGCGCACCACGCTGTTGCCCCTTCCGTGCTGATGAGCGCCAGCGGCAGGCCGCGATGGTCGCAGTGGTACAGGTGGATTTTTCGCGCCGGCGTGTACACCGGGTCCATCTGGTTTTGCATCTGCTCCACGGTCAGGCCGCACGATGCCAGCCAGCGGCGGCTTTCCTCACTCACCCGGTCAGCCAGGATTTCACTTTCCAGCCGGTCGAGCATCTGCACCAGCACCGGCGGGAACACCACACTGCCACCGTCTTCGCCGCCGGACTGCTGAAGCGCATCCGCCAGGCTGCGGCGCTGCGTTCTGGCCAGTTCACCGGTGGCAGTTTCAACTCTGATGAGTGGTGTGAAGCTCCCCGGCTGATAAATCGTCTGGATGCGGCTCCTGTCGTTCTGTATCGTGGTCAGCCGGTCGCCGTCCCAGCCGTACCAGGTCACTTGCGGTTTCCGTGACAGCGACATCCAGCCCGTCAGGTCCCGTTCACGTCGCCATACCCGTTTTGCCACCCTGCGGCCCAGCGGGTCGTAAAGATAGCGACTTTCGACCAGCGGCTCTGCATATTGTGTCCGCGTGTAGTGCACCAGCCGGTGCTGACTGTCGTAATGGTACCGGTGGGTGCGCTCATCATCCGTACGGATACCCCCTTCCGGGATGAGGTCGGTTTTCTCCGTCAGCCTGCCGTGACGGTCATACCGGTAAAGATAGTGCGCGTCACGGGCGATACGGTTATCCGGCCACATGCTGAGGGTGCTGTCCGGGTGCAGCTCCGGGTCGGGCAGGCGGTTACCTGCCGGGTCTGTGGCATACGGGATGCGGATATCCAGATTCGCTGCGGTGGTGTGAACGCTGGTCAGCCTGCCGGTGGTGCTGTAGCTGTAACTCCGGGTCTGGCGCGGGCTGCTGATGCGGATGAGTTCGCCGTTGTCGTTCCAGGTGTAATCGCGGTCAGACAGCAGGCTGTTCAGGTGCTGACTCTGTAACTGCCCGGCAGGGGTATAAGCGGTGGTGAGTTCATAACGGCCGAAGCGGCGCAGCGTTTCCCGGTGCAGGCGGTCGCGGGTGTACTCCACCAGCGGTGTGTCGCCGAGTTTCATGCCTGCCAGGTAACCGCTGCCGTAGGTCAGCCATTCCACGGCGGGCAGGCTGTCCGGTATACAGCGGTTCGCCAGTCCCTGCGCGTTGTACGCATGTCTGGTCTCATGCTGCCAGAGCAGTGCTTCCGTCTGCGGGTGATGCACCGTCTGGCGCTCACCGGTCAGGCGGCCTTTCTCATCATACCTGTAATGCACCGCTACCCGGTGCCCTTCGCTGATATGGCTGATGTCTGTCAGCCAGCCACGTTCGTCATACCGCCACCGCTCTGCGGTTTCACCCTTCACGGTGCGGTGCGTGAGGCGGTCTGCTTCGTCATAGTGCCAGTGGGTGACCAGACCCTCATCCTCGCTGCGGATAAGTTTGCCGGTCAGGTCGTGGTGATAACGCTGTGTGCGGCCGTCAAAGCCGGTTTCCTGTATCAGCCGGTCAAGTACATCGTAACGGAAGGTGGTGTGGCTGCCGTTTTCACTGGTCAGGCGGATGACCCGTCCGGCAGCATCGTATTCCATACTGCGCGTCAGCCCGCCCTGCGTGGTACGGACGGCCTTTCCCCACGCATCGTACTGTGTCCCGTTTCTGCTGCCGTCCGGGGCAATGACGGCGGTCAGGTCACCGGCGATGTTGTATTCATACCGCGTTTCATGGCCCTGCGTGTCTTTCACCGCAGTTAACTGTCCACGGCTGTCGTATGCGTGGTACTGGCTCAGGCCTTCCTCGCGGTGCACCGCCGTCACCTGACCAAAACGGTCATGGTCATAGCGGGTTACATAACCGGAACAGTCAGTGAAGCTCAGCAACTGACCGTAACGGCTCCACGTCATGGTTTTCCGGCTGCCGGTGGCATCGTCCGTTGCGCAGGGGAGGTCACTGTGTGGATTATCATAACGGTAGCGGGTGATATCGCCGTCAGGGGCGGTTTCCTGAATCAGACGTCCGTACTCATCATATTTGCGGCGCATTTCCAGCCCGTCTGGCCCGGTGGCTGACGTTAACTGGCTGTGGTGGTTATAGTAAAACGCCGATGCCCTGCCATCCGGCGTGGTGATGCGCGTGATGAGGCCCGTCACCACATCCGGGCTGTACTCTGTTGTCCGGCCTGCGGCATCCGTCTGTGCCCTGAGCCTGCCCACGGCATCAAACTGACTCTGCGTGACGCTGCCGTCCGCGTGTTCCTTTTTCACCACCCGCTTCAGCCCGGCTTCGCCCTGCGTGTGCAGCACTTCACGGCGGTCCAGGCTGTCGGTGATGGTGATGCGGTCTTTCTCATACTGATACGTGTAGCTTAAGCCTGCCGGGTTAAGCTGTTCTGTCACCCGCCCGTCGCTGTCGTAACGGTAACGGATTTCCGGCCGGCCCGTGTGACGGTGCGCCACCATCCGGCCCCGGTATTTATCATCGTAAGTAAAGCTGCGCACCTGTGTATTGCTGCGGTCATACACTGCCGCCAGTTCGCCGCGTGGCGTCCAGCCATAGCGCACCAGCGGCGCGGCAGGTAAATTCTCCGGGTATTCCGGGTCGTGCGTCAGCCACACGGCAGACAGACGGATGCCGTTGTCCCGGCCATATTCGGTGTAACCCGGCAGGGTATCAGGAAAAGCGGACGGTTCCGTCCCGCCGGAAATGGCCTGCTGCCGGGCTTCTTCTGCCCGCTGCGCCTGCGTGGTCAGTACCAGCCGGAAGTGACGCCCGGCACCATCCGTCACGCCGGTGATTTCGCCGCTGAATTCACCGGCGGCTTCGCGGTGGAACGTCTGTGTGCGCCCGAAGCGGTCCACCAGCCCGGTCAGTACCCGGTACGGCGGCAGCGGCGCAGGCAGCACCTCATCCGCTTCCGGCACCCGCTCACACCAGCCGAGCAGCCACCACGGCCCCTGCGGACTGTTTGTCGCCAGATAACGATGCGGACTTAAGCGGAGTTCTTCCGGCAGCGCCTGCCAGAGTGCGGCCAGCCGGTGACCTTCATCCAGTTTCGCCACGCCGCCGCGCACCAGCCACAGTGACTCGCTGCGGCTGTAACCGTCCTCACCGGGAAACAGGTGCTCAAAATACAGGCTTCTGCCGCCGTTATCACTGAGTATCAGTGTGTTATCGCGCAGCTGTAAGCGGATATCCGCAGGCATTTTCCAGCCGGGGCCGAGGCTCCCCACCGGCGCGGGCGTTTTTGTCCGGTAACTGCTGTAGGTGCGGGAGAGGATGAACGGCAGCGGGCCGGGCAGGGCGATGTCGGTTTCACCGGGAAGGACCTTTGCACCGAGCAGGGGATTGACCGGATGGCCGGACGTCACTCCGCCGGGGCACACCGAACAGGCCACGCCGGTGGGGGCACCAATGCGCACCCCGGCTGAACCCTGAACAATGCTACCGCCATACTGCGTCATGTCGCCCTGACGCGCTGCCGGTTTTCCGCTCATCTGCTCATCCTTGTTTTATCGGGTTATTTGTCTGCTTCCAGGCAAAACCCTACAGATTTATAAGAAAGCCTTAAGTGAGATATCTGTCAGATAAGAACAATTAGGAAAATATTTATAT
>ENA-UOZI01000309-UOZI01000309.1-food-metagenome-genome-assembly--contig:-NODE-309-length-12744-cov-7.615809_pt1 | contig 12744 bp, 10 predicted proteins | sample MGYA00249871_ERZ772729 | MGnify/ENA primary metagenome ERZ772729 (study PRJEB29005, sample SAMN08379449) | food metagenome | isolation source: cheese - non spiked | study: EMG produced TPA metagenomics... | reverse complement strand
CCCCGACTTCGGGTAAACCCTCGTCGGGACCACTCCGACCGCGCACAGAAGCTCTCTCATGGCTAAAAGCGGATATGGCTTAACAGGGCGGGGGATGGGTAAGGTGAAATCTATCAATCAGTACCGGCTTACGCCGGGCTTCGGCGGTTTTACTCCAGTATCACATGTAACCACAGCGTGCCGCCTTCCATGCCGCTGACGCGGCATATCCTGGTGACGATATCTGAATCGTTATATACTGTGTATATACGTAGTAATGACGAGGCAGCATAATACCTGGTTCCGTGACCAGGTTGAGGCAGGACGTCAGCAACTCGAGCGCGGTGATATGCTTCCCCATGACATGGTCGAATCCTCTGCTGCTGCATGGCGGGATGAAATGAGCAGGAAGGTCGCCGGTAAATGATAGAGATATTCTGGACCATGCTGGCCAGCCAGGACAGGAAGCGCATTCGTGAGTACATTGCGGAACAGAACCTGATGGCCGCCATTGAATTTGACGAACGGATTGGTTATTCAGTCAGCAGTCTGGCCGGGCAACCGTATAAAGGCCGTCACGGTCGTGTGGAAGGTACCCGGGAACTGGTCATTCATCCTTCGTCCAGTGCTTTATGGATTGCTGCCATCTTTTCATCTTTATGCGGATCACGGATACGCAGAGTTGGCGCAGCCCTTCGCCACACAATCCCCGCAGACGGCAACCAGCGGCGAACGGTTCCGGCGTTTAACTGGCAACCGGTTATCTCATTGATTTTTATTGCCAGCAGTTCTGTACTCCAGCGTGAACGCTGGTAGCCAAAGTCGCCGGGAGAATGTTTTACCAGCTCACGTAACAGTGTGCAGATATGCTCAAACGGCCAGCGACGGGCACGCCCGGCAGGTAATGATTTCAGTCCCTCAACACCCGACTGCGTGAACCAGTTAATCCAGCGCCCAACAGAGGAACGGGCGCAGCAGAGCGTTCTGGCAACGTCGCTGACACGGTCGCCCCGGTGCAGCATCAGCATGGCAGTCAGTTTGCGGGCATAATTTTTATCGTGTGTTTTATGGATGGCTTTCTGCATCAGGCGTCGTTCGTCACGGGAAATTGGTGCTATGATCGGCATGGCTCAGTCCGGTTGGTGATTTGTTTTGATTTGGCGATTGATCAGATCGCACAATCCAGGCTGAGTTCCCTCAAAGTGATCTACTATTCCGCGCAGCTATTTAGGTTTGCCAGTGATGAAACACATAACGGGGCTTATCTTGATACGTGGGCACAGTACGGCTGGTTTGACAGACCGTATAGGGGGCAGTTTGGGGAACGGAAATTTTTGTACTTTAAGCGCATTATTTAACCAATCCCGATGTGTAATGGATTGATTTTACGTCAGCAGTTATCGCTTTTAAGTTGTCGCTCTTGCGGTATCGCATTTAGGTTACCCGATTAAGGCCAATTCCCCTGAAAACACCGTATAGCGCAGGAGTACACCCTATTGCTATAGGTAAGCCTGTTCAAAAAACAGGCTTGCCGTACAATAATTCTCTATATCCAAACTGACCCCAACTACGGCCATGTCGATAAACTTCATCGGAATTACAGCGCGAACAATGAACAGTAACGGTAGCCACGGAAAACCTCAAATACCAGCAGATAACCAGAAACTTCTGGCGATTGAAGACATTACCGACAAGATCATCAGCATGGTCCGCTGAACAATACGAGCTCACAGTATAGGAATCTCCAGTGTGTCTTTGTTTTTAGGGATATAAACCACTGGCTGGCAGAAGCTGATAGTGCTCAGAGGGAAGTTCATTCCTGAGTATTTGTCGCTCAGCAGCCAGCTAGTACTGTAGAGTTGCTTTGTTCAGGGAGGAATACGCCCATTTTGATAAGGGGGGGCTCGTGACAATCCAAGAGGCCCATCAACATATAACTGCTATCGGATTCTATTTATATTCTTTGCTATTGATGGCGAACTTTAATTGCTCTAAAATAGCAACTCTGTTGTTTTGCATACATTATATAACTCTCATGAATAAACATTCAAACACAGAAGATAATAATGTCATTCTTCCCGATGAATGGCCAAGGGCGATAAAAGATAAATTGAATTTTTCCAGTGTAAAAATAACCCACCCATTGCAAAAAAACGAAGATCTATTTGATGGAAGTATGTATATCGATGAATTAAATGGAGATATATTTAAAACCCTAGTAAGGTCTTCTGCTGTTACTGTATCCCTTACGCATAAAGATGTAAAAAATTCCACTTTAAGCAAGTTGTTTTTTATATATTCATGTGGAAATGTGCTTGTGAGAAATAAAGAGCATCGAGAAATAATTTCGCCAGGAGATGCTTTAATCGTTCCCTCACATGATGAGTTAATCATAGATTCCCCTTCCAAAAGAAATACCATTTCTCTTATTATGGATGTTAAAAATATAAACAAAGAATCTGAAGGGGCATTAAAAAAACTTGCATGGAGAAAAACTTCAGAATTAATGTATGGTGATGATATTAACAAGTTACTTTTAAATTATCATTCTAATCATTCAGACAGATTTTGTGAGAAGAACACTAAAGCGTTGATTAGTCTGCTATCATTAGAACTTGAATCTCATGATAAAACATGTCTTGGAAAAATCAATAGCGATAATAAGTTCGCATCATTGATCTATTTTATTAAATCCAATATAAAAAATAGTGAACTATGCCTATCATCCGTAGCTCATTTTTTTAATGTTTCTGAGAGAATGGTTCAGTACATTCTTTCAGAGTACAATATAAAATTCAGTGACTTTGTTGCAAATGAACGCTGTCGACTTTTGGCAAATAAAATAATGAGCGATCCCTATATGAATGTTGATGTTCATATATATGAGTCAGGCTTTAATTCAATCGCCTCTGCTAATAGACAATTTAAAAACAGATTGGGTGAAACACCAAGAAAATATCAAGAAAGGCAAAAAGCGATTTACACAAACAACAAAAAAAATAATTCTTTTTCCTAAGCATTGGTTGAGGGCTAAGAGAATTACATACACCTGCCGTCATATAGGTAATATCCATCTGACATATTAGCTCCCCCACTAGATTGACAGATGTCGATTATTTATATTGACATCTGTCACGTTAAATCTTGCTTAATTTTTTCTCCGTCCAGATGTATTTTAATCAAGTAATGTTTCCATCGGCATCCGCCACAGCGTATTTATCCCTGATAGTAATACCGGGCTTCACCAAGTTCTTTGCAGCAGTCTGGGGTATGCAGTAAATAGTAAACCTGGTTGCGCCGTAGAACCCTAGGTTAGGGTTACCGACCTTAGCAGCCTGAGATGAGGCGTTGATCGTTTTCCATACAATCCACTCCTTTCTTTGCGGTGTTCTTTTTTTATGCGTTTCGGGAGGGGGGCCAGTTAACATCAGTGGTGGATGCTAATTAACCATGATATCTACGAGCAAAATCCCCTACCGTCGTTAGTAATAATGACGTTCTTTCTGTAACCACAATAATTAATCTACTCAAAAAAATTACTATATTTAACTACAAGCATCTCCATGTCTCAATAATTTCGTAAGTTGCATTTTTTTTTGCGCATACAGCAAAAATATTTCACTTTTTTTTGTTATTAATCTGTCTTCTGAGTAGCGTAAATACATCAGGAACGAACTGAATAACATATGAACATCTTAATTTCACCTATTGGCGTTTAGTTAATAAAAAGTAATTTGCATTTAACGGCCTTGTTTTTATGATGTTATTGTGTTGTATGTGGATTGATTATTGTTAGGATGAAATATGAGTAAATACACACACCTGTCAGGGGTATCATTAATTAATAATGCCCTGTTAAACAAAAGTACGGCATTTTCTGCATCTGAGCGGTATGAGTTCAATCTGAATGGGTTAATTCCTAACAGAATTGAAACACTAGAAGAACAGGTTCAACGGGTTAAAATTCAACTTGGTCGCTTTACGACTGATGAGGCGCGACATGTTTTTTTACGCAATCTTCAGGATACAAACGAAACACTGTTCTACAAGTTCATCACTTCCCATATGGAAGAAACGCTGCCGTTAATCTATACCCCCACTGTCGGTTATGCCTGTCAACATTATTCTGAAATATGGCGAAAACCTCGGGGAATATGTATTGCTTGGGAAGACAGAGATAATATCGATGCTTTATTGAGGAATGTTCCGTCAGATAATATCAGGATCATCGTTGTGACTGACGGCGAACGTATTCTTGGGCTGGGGGACCAAGGCATTGGCGGGATGGGGATTCCGGTTGGAAAGCTCTCTCTGTATTCTGCCTGCGGGGGCATTGATCCTCAAATGTGTCTGCCAGTAGTTCTGGATGTAGGGACCAACAATACATCATTACTGGAGAGTCCTGTATACATGGGGGCCCGGCACCCGCGCATTCCTGACAGTGACTATTACCCATTTCTGGAGCGGTTTATTGTTGCTGTGGAGAAACGCTGGCCCGGCGTATTACTGCAGTTTGAAGATTTTGCACTGAAACATGCTACTCCGTTACTAAAAAAATACCAAGATCATCTGTGTTGTTTTAACGATGATATTCAGGGAACAGCCGCAGTGACCCTAGGAACACTACAGGCTGCCTGTCGGCATAAAAAGCAGACATTATCTTCACAGACCTTGCTTTTTGTCGGTGCGGGCTCTGCTGGATGCGGGATTGCGGATCTGATTGTATCAGCAATGATGGCTGAGGGACTGAATGAGCAGGAGGCGCGTCGCCGTATTTATATGGTGGATAAGGACGGTCTTCTTCTGAAAGACAATCTGTCATTAACAGACTTTCAATCGCCTTTTGCCTGGCCTGCAAAACAGCTTGGTTTCTCTCCGAAAAACAAAGAACTTGATGCATTAATCGCGGAAATCAAACCTACCGTGCTGATTGGAGTATCCGGTGTGTCGGGCCTGTTTACAGAACAGGCCATCAAGCAAATGTATGCGCATTGTAAAAAGCCGATCATCTTTCCACTATCCAACCCTACATCAAAGGCAGAAGCAGTACCAGCAGATCTGCTATCTTGGACCGAAGGTAACGCGCTTGTGGCCACAGGTAGCCCGTTCTCTTCTGTAGAATATAACGGAAAGCAGAGGGTGATCTCTCAGTGCAACAATGCCTATATCTTCCCGGGGGTCGGGCTTGGTGTGCTGATTTCAGGAGCCACACGAGTTACCCAAAATATGTTCCTCGCGTCAGCTAGGGCGCTGGCATCATTTGAATGTAAAAGCACAGGACTGTTACCGGATCTCCGGCATATACATGACATTTCCCGGGTGATAGCATTCGCGGTTGCGCAATCTGCGATAGCAGACAATGTAGCTCTCCCACAGACGCTGCCGGCGCTGACCGAAAAACTAGAAAAAACATTCTGGCGTCCTGAATACAGCGATTACCATCGTATTTCTCTTTAATCTGTTGATAACAGGGGGACCTGCCTCCTGTATACGTTTTTTCCTAATATGAGTTATGCATCGTCTGATGAATAAAAAAATATTTATATTAGTGCCTGTATTATTAGCATTGATTATATCTCAACTCCCGGTGCCGCAGGGATTGTTATCGTACTCGTGGTATTATTTTTCCTTGTTTGTTGGGGTCATTGTCGCATTAATTATTGAACCTTTGCCGGGAGCTGTTATTGGATTATTAGGTATTGTTATTGGGGCTGTTTTCTCTCCGATATTTTTATTTTCTCCGGAACAACTTCATGATCCGGGGTTTAACACCACATTAATGGCGTTTCATTGGGCAGTGTCTGGTTTTTCCAATGATACGGTATGGCTTATATTCAGTGCTTTTATGTTTGCGCTGGGATATGAAAAAACAGGTCTAGGAAAACGCATTTCGTTGTGGCTTGTCAGGCTGATGGGGGCAAGAACGCTGACGTTAGGATACGCGATTTCACTTGCAGATTTAACTCTTGCACCATTTACTCCATCCAATACTGCGCGTAGTGCAGGAACAATTTATCCGGTGATCCGTAATCTGCCTGCACTTTATGGCTCCTGTCCACATAGTGAAAGCGCACGGAAAATAGGAGCTTACTTAATGTGGACTGCAGTGAGTACCACATGTGTAACCAGTTCATTTTTTCTGTCAGCTCTGGCACCAAACCTTCTTTCTGTTGCACTGATTGAGCAGCAAACCGGGATATTAATAGGGTGGACTGACTGGTTTATTTCTTTATTGCCGATTGGCATCATATTATGGTGTGTTACTCCATTGCTCGGATATTACCTTTACCCGCCGACAGAAAAGAAAAATGTTCAGGTACCAATCTGGGCAAAAGAACAGCTTTCTCAAATGGGGAGATTGACAGCAAAAGAAATCATACTGATTCTTTTGGTCGCTGGAGCGTTGATTCTCTGGGTGGGGTTTTCAGGATTTATTAATCCTGCAATAGCGTCTTTAGTTATCATCTCTTTGATGATTATGACGGATATCATTTCTTGGGATGATATAGTCAGCAATAAAAATGCTTGGAATACTTTCTTCTGGTTTGCCACTCTGGTTTCCCTAGCGTCTGGTTTATCGGATGTGGGCTTTGTTCGCTGGGCGGGAGACCAGATTGCGGGCATCCTGTCAGGGTTTAGTGGAGTATCTTCAATACTTGCTCTGGTTGTATTGTATTTTTTTCTTCACTATTTTTTTGCCAGTGGCACAGCACATGTAACGGCACTACTGCCTTTAATTATTGCTGTGGTATCCCAGATGGAATGGGTTAATGTTTCCACATTTTCATTATTGTTATGCGGTACCCAGGGAATCATGGGAATTATCACGCCTTATGCGACAGGTCCCTCACCAATATATTATGGCAGTGGTTATATTCAGTCATCTGAATACTGGCGTCTGGGTTTTGTATTTGGTGTGATTTATTTTTCTGTATACATTGCCATTGAATACCTCTGGCTGCAGTATCTCTGGGGCGGAATATAAAAAGCTGAGAATTCATTTTTAAGTGCCGCCCCGTTTCAGGGGTGGCATGACATGTGAATAACATTAATAAGAATTAATGCCATACTTTTATTAAAAAAGTCACAATCAGAGAACCATAGTTAATCTTCAGCAATACAGATGGATTTTATTTAATAAATGAAATATCATGGAGTTGCATAGTAGAAGAACATTATCTTTTCTGATACAGGTTGAAAACGTCCGGAGATTTAACCCAAGATTTCTACAACGAGTACAATCTGGAAGGGGCTTTGTTGAATAAATCGAACTTTTGGGTCGTGGCGCAGATTTAGTGGTTGATTGTCAGATACCAGACGATGATCTTGTCGGTAATGTCTTCAATCGCCAGAAGTTTCTGGTTATCTGCTGGTATTTGAGGTTTTCCGTGGCTACCGTTACTGTTCATTGTCCGCGCTGTAATTCCGATGAAGTTTATCGACATGGCCGTAGTGGTTCCCGGCATGAGCGTTTCCGTTGTCGCTCATGTAAACGTGTTTTCCAGCTCACTTACTCTTATGAAGCCAGAAAACCCGGCGTTAAGGAGCAGAGCGTTGAAATGGCACATAACGGTGCAGGTGTCCGTGATACCGGCAGAACACTGAAAATCGGCATCAATACCGTCATACGGACATTAAAAAGCTCCCGCCCCGGCGCTGAGGAATCCCCAGTAATGGGCGGGTAAAAAAGACAGGCATAGAGTTTTGTGATCTACTGATTTGTTCAACCAATTCAATGAGATCACTTCTATGCCTGCTCGACAAGTATGTCAGAATTTTTTCCACGATGCGTTAGCACCGTTTCACAAATACAGACAAAATGCTTTGCTGGATGCCACCATCGCTCTCATCAATGGCGCATCACTGACGCTGACCAGCATCGGGCGTTATTTACCCGGCCCTGCTCAGGTCAAAAATAAAATCAAACGCGTTGACCGACTGCTCGGTAATGAATCTCTTCACCGCGATATCCCACTGATTTTCAGTAATATTATTGCCATGCTGACTAGCCAGCTATCTCTTTGTGTCATCGCCGTTGACTGGAGTGGATATCCATCTCAGGAGCATCATGTGCTCCGCGCCAGCCTGCTCTGCGATGGACGCTCGCTTCCCCTGTTAAGCTGGATAGTCCCGTCAGAAAAACAGCAGAACTCGCAGATACAAAAAAAACTTCCTGGATGCTCTTGCCGAGGCTGTAAACCCTGTGGCCAGAGTCATAATAGTTACCGATGCGGGTTTCCAGAGTGCATGGTTCCGGCATATAAGGTCACTCGGATGGGATTTTATCGGTCGCGTCAGGGGAAATATCCAGATGCGGCTGGACAGCAAAGGTGAGTGCTGATTCAGGCGTCAGGAGTTACAGGCCAGAAGCAAACCAGAATATCTGGGGACGGGTACACTTGCCCGTTCGGAATATGCCCGGTGTGATGACCATTTTTATTTGCATAAAAAAGAGCCGAAAGGCCGGAAGAATCGCCGCTCACGTTGCCGCATAGAGCGTAATTCCCAAATAAAGGATGGCCGTTCTTCGGCAAAAGAACCGTGGCTTATCTTTAGCAGTACAAATGACTTTAAACCCCGGGAAATCATGAAATTGTACAGCCGTCGCATGCAAATCGAGCAGAACTTCCGGGATGAAAAAAGCGAGCGTTTCGGGTTCGCTCTGCGTGCCAGTTACAGTCGTTCCGTGGGAAGAATGCTGGTACTGAGCCTGCTGGCGACGCTGAGTACAATTGTACTGTGGCTTATTGGCTATCATGCTGAAAACAAAGGATTACATCTGAGATATCAGGCCAACAGCATTAAAACACGGCGGGTAATCTCGTATCTGACGTTAGCGGAGAATGTCTTACGACACTCCCCGCTAATTTTAAGGCGAACAGTGCTGAGCACGGTTCTTAATCATCTCGCCAAAACCATACCAGAATATGGTGTTGGTTTATTAGCGCTGATTTATGGGGATCCCTCAGCGCCCCGGCGGATAACATCTGCGCCAGTCGCTCACGCTGATGTTGCCCTTATCTGAGAACCTGATGGCCAGTGGAGCTTCGCTGGCAGCAGGGCGCTACAACACTGGCGCTGGTATGCGTACAACACTAAAACTGGCGGAGTGCTGGCTTACACTTTCGGGCCACGGAATGATGAGACCTGCCGGGGACGGTCAGCCCTGTTGACGCCGTTCTGTCCCGGCATGGTGACCAGCGATGACCGGGGCAGCTACGCCAGAGATGTGCCGGAGGAGAAACACCTGACAGGCAAAATCTTCACGCAACGCATTGAACGTAACAACCTGCCCCTCCGCCCCCGCATCAGGCGGCCGGCACGTAAAACAATCAGCTTCCCGCGTTCCGTGGAAATCCACGAAAAAAATCATCGGTTCCTTCATTGAAAAGCACATGTCTGCTGATTGGAGGCACTACCTTTTATCTTTACGAAGAAGTTCTTTTTCCGGTTCCCGTAACCGGGTGTTTGATTCGCGTAATTCTTTATCAGTACGGCGACTTTCCGCCATTTTCATTTCATGAAACTGAATGGATATAGCTACCCATTCTTTAACTTGCTCAACAAACAACCCCATTCTCCAGAAATAATCAGCCAGTTTCATTTCAGATAATGTTGTGGTTTCGATTACAACAGAAGATAGCTGCTTCGGTATCCATTCATTTCCATCGACAGAGGATATTTTTCATTTTCAGTTAACAGGTCTTGTTGCACGAGTTTAAGTATCCATCTTGCTATTACCGAAGAGCTCAGACCCAGTTTACGGACAATATTCCGTATGGGGCGTACTATAAGGCAGGCGCTAATAACCAGGAAATAGCTTGTTCTTTTATATCAATTGGTACCGCATGTGCAGGCATAGTCTCTTTCCTGTGTAAAAAACAAGGGGCAACTATCCTGACGCAGGGGGAACATTGTTCTCATTCACAGTAATACGCACAAACTGGAACTATCAAAACTATATACTGCGATTTATTTTTCTGCTTATTAATATATTTTTATTGAGGGGTGTTTTATATTGTGACATTGTTTCAGTATAACAAAAATGCTGTGGGGCGAAGTGTATTATTATCTTTGTGTAATGTGTGAGTGTATTTCATTATATGTATTCTATGTTGAAATTTATTTTATGTAGTCGCATTAATTATTATGTATTTCGTGTTTTGTTGTTTGTTTTTTCGTGTTGTGTGTGTGTGTGTGTTTTAGATGGGGCGATAATTAACCATCGAGAAGGTAATTGCATTGTGGTTGGCGATTAAATGACCATCCTGAAAAATATACGAGCGCACATATATGTTTTTTTATTTTCTTTGTGTGTGTGGGGGGGGTTCCACACAGAGAATTGTTTTTAGCGCAGACATAGTAGCTCCGGTCTGTTATGTGGTGCTGGATGCGGACAAAACCAGTGTAGTCACATATCAGTAACGGAGAAAAGGATTGTGTGTGCAGGAAAGAAGGCAGTCGCAGAGCTGGTTTCGTCCGTGTTTTTTCGTCGGGCCGCACTTGCGCTTGCCGTATCAGCTGCTTTCGCCAGTGCCACAGGTGTTGCAGGTGAAAAACTGGATATGTCCTTTATCCAGGGAGGTGTCGGGGTAAATCCGGAGGTCTGGGCGGCGCTGAATGGTAATTATGCGCCTGGGCGTTATCTGGTTGACCTGTCCCTGAACGGGAAGGAGAGCGGAAAGCAGATACTGGATGTAACACCGGAAGACAGTAAGGAACTGTGTCTGTCTGAGGCATGGCTGACGAAGGCCGGTGTTTATGTCAGCGCAGATTACTTTCGTGAGGGATATGACGCCACACGACAGTGCTACGTGCTGACAAAAGCCCCGTCAGTGAAGGTGGATTTTGATGTTTCCACCCAAAGTCTGGCACTGTCCATTCCCCAAAAGGGTCTGGTGAAGATGCCGGAGAACGTGGACTGGGACTACGGAACCAGTGCATTTCGCGTGAACTATAACGCGAACGCCAACACTGGCCATAATAACACCTCGGCCTTTGGCTCAGCGGACCTGAAAGCCAATATCGGGCACTGGGTGGTGAGTTCTTCTGCCACGGCCAGCGGCGGTGACAGCGGGGATAACTCCACCACGATAAACATGTTTACGGCCACCCGGGCCATCCGCGCACTGAGTGCGGACCTGGCGGTCGGGAAAACATCCACCGGGGACAGTCTGCTGGGCAGTGCGGGAACGTACGGCGTGTCGCTGAGCCGGAACAACAGCATGAAGCCGGGCAATCTGGGGTATACCCCGGTGTTCAGCGGCATTGCGAACGGGCCGTCGAGGGTGACGCTGACACAGAACGGGCGGTTGCTGCATTCGGAGATGGTGCCGGCGGGTCCGTTCTCCATCACGTATGTGCCGCTGTACACCAGTGGTGATGTGACCATGAAAATCACCGGTGAAGACGGGCGCGAGCAGGTACAGAACTTCCCGTTGTCGGTGATGGCCGGGCAGTTAAGTCCGGGGCAGCACGAGTTCAGTGTGGCAGCCGGTTTGCCTGACGATGACAGTGACCTGAAAGGCGGTGTGTTTGCGGCGTCATACGGTTACGGTCTGGACGGGCTGACGCTGCGCACCGGCGGGGTGTTTAACCAGGACTGGCAGGGCGTCAGCGCCGGGGCTGTTCTGGGGCTGAGTTACCTGGGGGCGGTGTCTGCTGACGGGGCTTATGCCACGGCGAAATACCGTGATGGCAGCCGCAGCGGAAATAAGGTGCAGTTATCCTGGAGTAAACAACTGGAGATGACGAACACCGGACTGCGGGTGAGCTGGTCACGGCAGAGTGAGGAATATGAGGATATGTCCTCCTTTGACCCGACAGAGTTGTGGTCGCAGTCAAATCATGGTCGCCGGACGAAGGATGAATGGAATGCCGGTGTCAGTCAGCCGGTGGGTGGTCTGTTCAGTCTGTCGGTGTCCGGCTGGCAGCGGAGTTATTACCCCGCATCCATGACCGGGAGTTACCGGTACAGCGATGACAACGGTAAGGACACGGGGATTACCGGCACCCTGAGCACACAGATTAAGGGCGTCAGTCTTAACCTGGGCTGGTCCGGTTCACGGAACACCCGGGGGGAAAGTAACTGGTCTGCATCGGCGTCAGTGTCGGTACCGTTCACACTGATTGACCGTCGCTACAGCAGCAGTACGTCGGTGAGTACCAGCAAAGGCGGTGGTACGGGCTTCAGCGCTGGCCTGTCCGGCTCGCTGAATGACCGTTTCAGCTATGGCCTGGGCGGTGGTCGTGACAGCAGTGGTGGTGTGAGTAGTTATCTGAACGCGTCGTACAGCGGTGACCGGGCTTATCTGAATGGTGCCCTGAACCACTCGCAGTCCGGTGGAACCAGTGGTTCTGTCTCGGTCAGCGGTTCGGTACTGGCCGTTCCGGCGGCGAAAGACATTATGTTCAGTCGCACGACCGGGGACACCGTGGCGGTAGTAAACGTGAAGGATACACCCGGAGTGAAGGTGACGTCCGGTGACGGACAGACTGACAGTGACGGCAACCTGGTGGTGCCGCTGAACAGCTATGACTGGAACACGGTGACTATTGATGCGGGCACGTTGCCGCTGAACACCGAACTGACGAACACCAGTCAGAAGGTGGTGCCGACGGACAAGGCGGTGGTGTGGATGCCGTTTGATGCTCTGAAAGTTAAGCGTTACCTGCTGCAGGTGAAGCAGCGTGACGGTGAGTTTGTGCCGGGGGGAACCTGGGCACGTGACAGTAAGAACACACCGCTGGGCTTTGTAGCTAACA
>ENA-UOZI01000305-UOZI01000305.1-food-metagenome-genome-assembly--contig:-NODE-305-length-12769-cov-5.170049_pt1 | contig 12769 bp, 9 predicted proteins | sample MGYA00249871_ERZ772729 | MGnify/ENA primary metagenome ERZ772729 (study PRJEB29005, sample SAMN08379449) | food metagenome | isolation source: cheese - non spiked | study: EMG produced TPA metagenomics... | reverse complement strand
GCAGCTGTCCACAGCGCCTGTGGGGAGTACATGGCAGCCCCATCGCCGACAAAACACACCACCGGAGCTTTACCTAATCCCAGGGAGTAACCAACCGCTGCAGGCATGCCCCAGCCCAGACCGCCGCCACGCATGAAAGCATATTGATCGGCTTTAGGACTGTTCAGTGCTTTACGTAAGCCCCCCGACGTCGAAATAGCTTCATCCACGATCGCCACATCTGGCCCGATTGCACGCGCAGCCTCGAACGCAGCCACTACCGGAGTGATTACAGCTGCGTTGTATTGTTCGTTAACCAGCTCCTCATGATTCGCTTTGTCAGCGTTAAATTTTGCCTTGGCCTCATCAAAACGGCGCAGGTAATCAGAGCGACGATCCGCGGTGGTTTTGTGCAGGTGAGGTAACAGCGCATCGAGAGAAAGCGCAATATCACCCACAACAGACAATTCACTAACGTAAGTGCGCCCCAGATCGCCAGAATCGGCGGATAGTTGGAACACCTGACAGGATGCTGGCACCGCGTCACCTTCTGAATACAGGATAGTGATAAGGGATTTTCCACCCAGCGCAAAGATCGCATCATATCCGGAGAGCGCCTTATTAAGTTCCGTTGCTTTCGTCGTGAGGTTCCCACGCCATAGTGGATGGGCGGTAGGGTATGGAATACGGCTAGGCCACGTTGAGCCGTACACGTCAGCCGCGAGCATTTCAGCTAGATCGACAACCTGTTTAGCCGCCTGGGACTGGCTGATCTCGTCGCCTGCAATGATTGCCACTTTACCAGGGGCAAACGCCGCGAGTTTTTCAGCTAGCAGAGGCAGAGAACTCGCAACAGATTTATGTTCGATATTAGACGGAGAGCCGATGTTAACAGTGCTCAATTCCTCCATTACATCCATTGGCAGCGACAGGAAGGCCGCGCCTTTCGGGGCGGCGTCGGCATCATGAAATGCACGACGCAGCAACACGGGAAGCTGATCCGCGCTGGTCACTTCACGCGCCCATTTAACGGCAGGTTTTGCGATATTACACAGATCGCCAAGCAGCAGGGGATCGGTCATAAAGTGCCGCGTATCCTGCTGGCCAGCCGTGACCACTAAAGGAGTTTGAGAGCAGGCCGCATTAAGTAAAGCGCCCATGCCGTGACCCAAGCCGCCCGCCGTGTGGAGGTTGAGGAAACCAGGCTTGCCGGATGCCTGGGCATAACCGTCAGCCATTGCTACGGCACTAGCCTCCTGGAGAGCCAGAATATAGGACACTTTAGGGCGGCGTAAAAGTGCATCCATTAACGGTAATTCCGTGGTGCCCGGGTTGCCGAAAATGTATTCAACTCCTTCACTTTCAAGAACTTCTAATAGTACATCACCACCACGGCGAGCGTTTGCATCCTGTACTTTTGTTAATGTATTGGACATTTTAATTCACCTGTTCATTCAGTTAGTTCATTAACCCTTTTGTCGTGTGGAGCAATGTTAATGACAGGCTGACTTCCGTATCAAATGCTATAAAAGTAGTGGCTTATACCAAAAAAGGTATGGTTGCTGTTACTGGTACTCACTAGGCACAACCAGCGTTATTTTCCCGCTTGCCCTGTGAACTGAAAGATACGGTAGATAGATGAGTTAGCAGATGGCAAGCGGGGCCAGAAATTGCCCTAACAGAGATCTAATATGTATAGGAATGTGTATAGTTCTTGTTTTTAAAACTCAAGAATTGGCTTTGTCGCTGGTTTGGTCTTGGTTTGTTATAAGCCAATGCCGGCGGATCATTTTTCGCACCACTGGGCCAGAAAGCATGTCGGTAGCGGGCCAGTGACAAAGCGTGTACTGGAAAACAGTGACAAATGGGTACTTCTGGAGTGCATACACCACCGGGCCTTTCTTCAGCTCAACGGCAATAGCAATCCTGCCTTTCGCTCTCTGGTGTAACTCATTGAGCCAGATATCAAGTGTCTCAGGCGTATGTTCAATCATATGAAATATGCGATCACCGTTTTTAAACTGAACGCAGGTATATTGTTTTTTATCCGCCCAGTCCAAACCAACATGAGCAGCAAACTGATCTTTCGCAGTCATCACCAACTCCTTTTTATCGGGGATTGGTATGCATTCCACGCTCTTCGAAAAAAATATAGTCAGCAGTTTTTCTGCATGCCCTGAGTATTCGTTAGCGAACGTGGAGCACTTACTGGCTCGAAAGCAAAGCGGCAATCATCAAATCACATGATTCTGGCACAATATTCCTAACCAATACGCGCATACCCTGAATCACTTAATAGTGTAAATCTCAGGGTGTGAATGACTATATCTGGCACAAAGCGGACAAGCTCACTGGGCCAAAGGTCTGCTGTGAGCGAGGATAGGACATTCCGGTAAAGTGCATTTTTTTAAATTCATTCTTCATAACATTTTTTTGACGTTGTCTAACCAGTCTGGAAGATGCTCTCTATACCAGTTTAGATAAATGGGAAATGCAGCCTTTTGCCGCTTTTGAAGTAGGGTAATCACTTCCGTGACAATCCAGGCTTTGGCTATAGCAATTTCTCTGGCCAGATCTATGATATTTTTGTGGGAGGATAGCTCGCAATAGCGTTCTGAAAGGGCCATAAACATTTGTTTTTTCCCCATTCCCTTTATAAGGGGAGCTAGGTCGATAGCAGGACTCCCTTTGCCAAATCTTTCCCAGTCAAAAAGAACTAAATCACCGTTTTCTCTCATTCCCCAGTTGCCTGCGTTGCTGTCGCCTGAAACCAGGCTTTGGTAGCCAAATAACTCATTACTACATTGCTGAAATCGTCTTAGCTGCTGTGCACTTTTTTCTGGTAACGCCAAAAGCACGAGAGAGTTTTCTAACGCTTTTTCTGTCCATGTATGAGTGTGATAAAGCCATTCAGAATGCGCAGGATAACGATGCAGGCGGCCCAGCATAGCTATGGCATAATCATTTGCCAGATTGGCTTGTTCAACCGAGTAAGGAATATACTCCATACTTAATTGGCGTAAGGCTGCATCAGCAGACAAGAGCTTAGGAGTTGCAACCACTGCCTGATTAAGCTCTGTTGCCACGTATTTATAAAAGGCCCACTCAACTTCGCTGACAGGCCACTTCTCTATAACTATATGATCACAATCACTGGTATTCAGAGCCACTCTGGCAGTGCCCATTTTGGATAAATCCATGGCAGACATGCACTATCCCTCCAAAATTAGCGGATTGGTTGTTCTTGTTTATTAAGTGTAATGCAAATAGGTAGTGGTGCGGATGAAGTTATAAAGCACCATTCCTAATTTGCGCGTATGGCAACGTCCGCTCCTGGCACAAAGCGGACATATCTATCACAGTCACCTCATTCAGTGTTTGTACTCTGGCCACCAGACAATTTCCAAATCAAGCAGTCGCCGCAAACGATCTTTATCGGGTACTAAAAATGGAGCACTACCGACACCAGACTATATGCGAAAGCGCTTCTCCAACCTGGACAGGATAAAGTATCGGGAAAACTGGCAGGTCATCGATATAAGTGGCTGGCCTTTACGGATAATGTTTTTGCTGATTTTGAGCGGGGAAAGATCGTCATCAAACACATCAGCACACACGCAGAGTGTGACAAGCTCACGGACCTCTACCGCAGAACGAAAGAATGAATTATGCAGCAGCCATCAAAGCGGCAAATGATCTGACAAACGAGCTCCCTTTCCTGGGATCAAGCCCGTCACGACAAGATTATGAGGATGCGCTGACACTTGTGGAGTATCTGATTGAGCATGACCCCGATAGCCCGCTGGTAGAATTGCACAGCCAAAATCGATAAGTACGAAAACGAGTCCCCGGAGTTTGCAGAATTTAACGCGCGCGCTGCCAGCATTCCGTCAGGTGTTGCGCTGCTGAGAACGCTGATGGATCATTACCAACTCACTCAGAGCGACTTTGAGAACGAGATTGGCAAGAAGTCTCTGGTGAGTCGGATCCTCAACGGACAGCGCACGTTAACGGTGGATCATATGCGCGCGCTGGCGAAGCGTTTTGGATTGCCAGTGAGCGCGTTTGTGGGGAATTGATCGAAAGCAGGTTAAGGTGACAGGGAATTAATGAAGACATCGTAACGCTTCCCCACTCCCTTTTCCTGGTAATTGTCTGCGGCACACCATCTGTTACTCTGGCTGAACTCAAGGAGTGACAAGGATAAGAGATGCTGAACCCAGGATTCGTTACCCGCAAAGCGCTTGCTAACTGGCAGGATGTTCCCGCTTTTCTCCCCCAGTTCCAGTTTCATGAAAAACACCAAATGGTCATCCACACTTCCCACCCTGAAAATATTCTGCCGTTGATTGCAAACTTTGACATTCGTCAGGATGCCGTGATTCGGCGGTTAATGTCTTTGCGGCAAATACCGAAAAAATTATTACGGAATAAACAGGCCGGGTCGATGAGTAACTTTGGGTTGCACAGTTTTACCCTTTTGACCCAATCAGCGTCAGAGATCTGTTACGGGTTAAGAGGACAATTCTGGCGTACAGATTTCAACCTTGAAAACATGCCAGATGCCAGCGCTTTTCAGACGCCAGTCGCTGCGGGTAAAGCAAAGCTGCTGCTGCGCTATCAGGTAACGGAACGCGCACCAGGCCAACATGAGCTCTCCACGGAAACCTTTGTTTATTGTCCCGACAGAAGCACTCAGCTAAAAATGACAGCTTACTGGCTGGTCATTCGGGCAGGCAGCGGCTGGATCCGTAAAAGAACGCTGAAGGCACTTAAGTCGAATATTGAAGGGCTGGAGTGAGATGCTAACGAAAACGTTACAGCGTTAATCAGCAACGCTAATGCCATTTGGTCTCAAACCGCCAGCTGATTGTAAATAACCTTCTTATACGTTGAGCTCATCACAGATGGCATGTATCGTTTGCGCCTTAAGCCAATTGTGTACAATACGTTATGGAAGATACTGATAATGGATTTTAGATTTAGATTAATTACAGCAGAAGATCGCCCTTTTATGGTGCAGATGCTTTATGAGGCAACGATAGCCTCTGAACAAACATTTGATATAGATAATATTGAAAATTTTCCCCATTCATATGCATATATAGAAAATTTCCCTGAAGCGGGCGAGGTGGGTATTATTGCGGAATCCACAGATGGAACTCCAGCAGGGGCTGCCTGGCTCAGGAATTTCCCCGAAGGGGACAAACCTGGGATTTCGGGTCCTGAGTTAACGATTGCTATTGCTCCGTCATATCGGCGACAACACCTGGCTAAACGTATAATGGCGCAACTTTATCAGGCAGCCAATGCGTTAAATATTAAAACGCTGAAGCTGGGTGTTTATCAAAAAAATGTGCCTGCCCTTGCGTTTTATAAAAACGATGGCTGGGAGCCAGATGTTATCTTTGGCGATTACGTGATGATGAAGCGCGCTATTTAATCGGCGCTTATTAAAAAGAATTCCGTCGAGGTAATGCCCACTGTCGAGCACGACCCCGACATTAACGCTGGAGCATATGCGCGAGCTGGCGAAGCGTTTTGGAGTGCCGGTAGGGACATTTGTGGGGAATTGATTAGGATGGAATTCAACCAGGTGTTAAGTAAAAAAGTGACGCAGCTATTCTGTTCGCCGTTGAAGTTGGCTCAACAATTGTGCCCTCTGCACGAAACGGCTCTGCATAACCATAAATAATATTAGGTTATGCATCAGTTCTTTGAGGCAAAGCTGTTATCGGATATGAAAATTTAATAGTTACCACACCCTATTAATAAAGCCGGCATAATCCGGGTTATAAATCTAGAAACTCTGAAATTAATGACTGAACTTAAATATTTAAGCCAGACTCTGACTTTGAGCTTTCAAAAAGACAACCTCACCACCGATAATTTTAGAAACAGCCTCTTTACTTTCATGCAAATAATTCTTCTAAAATTCCGAGAACGAATCAGCGACCAACTCAACCTCTTTATCATCCATCAGAAAAATAAACACCTTCCCTAATGAATCATCAGATTTGAGAGATAATAGAAAAGTGTTCCCACCGTCATCATAAGCAAAAGGAACCATATTCTTTAACTCGCCAAACGACTCGATAAGATCATGATAGAGTTGCTCAATTGGCAGGTCACCATATTTTATAGGGTTAAAACCGCCAAGCATAAAAGGATTACCCTCTTCATTATCATGAGGATACCCACCATTATTTTTAAGATAAAAATCAAGAAATGATGCGGGAAGATGGTGATCAAAGTACGCATTGAACGCGTTTATTTCGTCTACAGTCAGTTTATTTTCTGAATCAGTAAGATACATTAGCATTTTCCTCCAACGGTTCTGCGGGCACGGTTTCTAGCTGGATGAGTATAGGCATTTCCAGTGGCAGCCTTGTACTGACTAACGCCACCAGTATGCGAAATTCCCTGATGAGCACTTTGTTTAACCAACTGCATAGTCCCTTTGTTAGTTTCAGGATTATAATCATCAAGATGGTGCCAGACATAAACACTTGGCGTAGTTTTTTGATTCAATCCAGCCTCTATATTTCCAACATGGAAATCTTGCAAATAATCTCCGGTATATTCAATAGAAACAACAGGATTAATGCCAGCTTTATTATACAAGTCATTACTTCCCGAATAATCCAACCCACCTGTAGGGATTTGATCAACAGTACTGTATCCACGCTCACTAAGCTTAGCGATTGGATCGATGGCAAGACCCAGCAGCTCAATCCATCCCCACGGATTAGCCGCATAATGATAAAGGTTTCAACCACCATTCAACCAAAACTGATCCTGTACAATAAACCGACCGCCCTGTAGGTCATAGCAGCGAAACAGGTTATAGTACGGTCCAGATTCACCGTCAGCTTATAGCCCGGCATAGCGAAACGGCTGATGTGTTTCACAATCCGTGAAAATCCTTTGCTCTGATGATGTACCTCGCAGCATTCGCCAGTTATCACGAAATCGATTTGGCCTCTTAGGGAAGTAAGAGGTTGAAAAGAGTTGTAGTTACAGCGTGATTCTAAGATGAATATTGATTTTATCTGGAATCGGTCTTTTCATCCTTTAGTTATGCGTCTATTCACTATGTCATTCACATAATGTTCAATCGAAATATTGTGCTCCCGATTAATCTGAGAAATGAATGCGCTAAGATGCTCTTGCGATGCATGAAGGGTAGTGGCAATAAGGTTATCAAAATCGTTCTGAGTAAATCGTTTGTGTCCCTTCAACGTCGAGTGCTGAAGCAGAGTGTGTGCGGTCACTTCCATGACGGCCCGCCGGTAATGATCGGACAGCAGGACGTCAAGATCGGTCTGACTAATATCAAACTCAAAATAAAAGCTGACAAATCCAGATTCAACAGGTAATGAATAAATCAGTTTGTCGCCTAATTGCTCAACGTAAGGTTCATATCCTTCTCCCATTACTCGCGTAGTCTGCATAGAATCCCTCTCCTTTCATTCATGATGATTAATTCAATTAAATAAATACACAGCATAACCATTTTAATTCTTGCATAAAATATCTGTAAGAATCAGAGAGAGCACCCCTTTGAAAAAAAATAATATTATCGCTGACTCTCTTTTGAACGAAAACAATTTACCCATAAAAATAATTATAAAACGCATTAAAACTTTCATTACCGATAAGAGGCACAATTCTTTTCCGCAACTCATCAATAAAATCATCTTTTACTTCGTCATTATCATCTGCTATATCAAAGATATCATATTGACCATATACCAAATCAATAAGCTCAGCCAATGAAAATATAAATCCAGAGAGACTACAAGCTATTTTAAATGGTTCAATTACATCATAACTTGCATAAATAGGGGTATTCCCTTCATCGACAACCGCAATTATAGGTTTACCTCCACCTAAATCATCACCAATAACAAGGTAATTTTTTAGTAAGTACTCATAACCATTTTGAGCCTTTAAGAGCTCACTGACTGAGTGAAGCTTAATTGGCGCGAAGCCTGTTTCAATCTTTAATTTTTCAGGATTATAATTTTCATATAAAAATTCCACCTCTGTCGAACGAGGTAAGTTGGACGGGAAGGCATTGTCCAGATCATTGACGGTTCTGAAACTCCCTGACAGCGAGTATTTATTGCAAATGACAATAAGTTGTTTAAATGCTTTTTCAATCTCATCCACCATTGTCTCAAACGCACAATCTTTGAGGTTTATTTTTTATACTTTGCAAAGCAAGTAGTTAATGATAAAATAATATATCCCATTGAACTTTAATTTAAATGAATTATTATAATCCGGGAAAATATTTCCCCGGATCATTTTGGCTAATTTAAATCATACTCACATTAATAAATAGGGTCTGCAAAATCTATTCCTTTCACATTACTCTTAGAAAGGAACTCTTTAAATTCATTTGAAATAATTATGCAAGATTTATATTCACTACATCTTGCCATACTAAAATCTTCAATAACATTTTCTTTGAAGACTATTTTACTAAACTTCCTTGGACCATGAGGTAAATAACTTAATATAGGTTGACTTTCTGAAGCTTCCATATCAATGCATGAAACCTCTCTTAGTATATTAATTATTTTATACCCTTGATATTGGGTTTCATTTATAGATACAGTTGCGTCAATAAGTTGAACATCAGTCCGAAAAACATCGTGGCAAGAAATTAGTGATGCTAGTCTGGGTGATATGAATATAGGCCCATCACTATAATAAAAATCATATGCAAGCAGTGCCTTCTCACTCACCTTAGATTTTAATTTAAAAAAATACCCCTCGTTAATTTCAATTGATTTACATTGCGAGAAAGCACTTCCAGATATGTCAGGGTGCTGGTATTCAAACCAATAACTATTGGGGTAATCAGAAGCAATTCGTAGTTCATACATACTTAGCACCTCGCTTTTCTAACCGAGTTTTTGTTAAGAATAGTTTTTCCACCGCGTAAATCGGCACGTTCATTTTTTATAATTTCACTAACAGCTTGTTTATACTCTGCTTGTTTCCAGCCGTTTTCCTTCCCATATTCATATATAGCATCCATCTGGTCACCTATATTTTTTGTATAAACAGGGTGAGACCCACTATGGATTGTTCTTGTCGGATGGTAATCAGCTGACTTAGGTAAATAAATAACATTTTTAATATCATGGATATTAAAATCAGCCGCTTTTATTAAATCATGGCCTTTTAACTGTTGTGGAATAATATGATGCTTTTGGAAACCAGTAATACTCGGCATCGTGTTATAGGTCAGCAATCCCAGCGGATCGATCCACCCCAACGGATTCGGCGCATACTGATAAAGGTTCCACCCACCATTCAACCCAATCGGATCCTGCACAATAAACCGCCCGACCTGCGGGTCGTAGTAGCGAAACAGGTTATAATGCAGCCCCGTCTCACCATCAGCATACTGCCCGGCATAGCGAAGCGGCTGATGCGCCATCGCCGTGCGATTCACAAGCCGTGAGAACCCTTCGCTCTGATGGCGCACCTCGCCAAAGCTGCCGTACTGGCCGCTCCAGCGCACCGCGCCGCGCTCGTCGGTCACTTCCAGCGGCGCGCCGTTCAGATCGGTGTTAAACCAGTAAATCTCACCGCTGTTCTGGTCACGAAGATGATCCACCCGCGCCAGCGGGCTCCAGGCTTCATTCGGGTCGTAGATATAGGTGTTGCACAGCCCGCTCTCCTGCTGCTCCTGCAGCAGCCGGTAGCCCTGCCACAGGAAGCGCGTTTCGGTGGTGCCGTGCGTCGTAGTGACGATTTTGCGCGTGCGGCGGCCCAGCGCGTCGTAGTGATAGCGCGCCTCAAACCGCCCTTCCGGCCCGGTTCCATGCGCGGATACCAGACGGTTCTCGGCGTCATACGCATAATGCTGTTCATACAGCCCGTTGCGGCGGCTGATCAGGTTGCCCCAGTGGTCGTATTTCATGAACAGCGCCTGCCAGTGCTGCAGGCGGTTATCCGTGACCGGTGCCGCATCGTCACTGGCGGCGAGGTTATCCGCGGCGTCATAGCTGAACTGCGCGCGGCTGTGCCCCTGTCGGGCCTCGTAGTGCTTCAGCAGACGCCCTTCGGCGTCGTACCCGTAGTCCACCTCACCGCGCAGGGTGTCGCTGACGCCGGAAAGCTCGCCGCGCGCGGTGTAGCGATACAGGCGTTCCAGGAGCGCCTTCTCCGGCAGGGTCACGTCCGTACTCAGCTCACTGCGCTGAAGGGTGCGTCTGCCGAGGCTGTCATACTGACGGACCTGCTCGCGCGCGCCCTGGGTGCGGCGCACCTCACGGTGCAGGCGGTCGCGGGTGAACTCGGTCACCAGCTGCTGCCCGAAGCGGATGGCGCTGACGTGGCCGGAGCCGTAGTGCAGCCAGGCCAGCTTTTGCTCACCGGGCAGCGTCAGGCCGGTCAGGTTGCTCAGGGCATCCCATTCGTAGCCCACCGCGCCGTTAATGCCGGACTCGCTCAGCACGCGCCCGGCGGCATCGTGGCGGTAAGCGATCTCATCGCTTTCGATACCCAGGGAAACGCCTTCGGCCGTCGGCGTGCGGCGGATGCGGGTAATCTGGCCGCTCAGGTCGCGGAAGTAGCGGTACTCCGCGTGGCGCTGAGTACGCCCGATCAGCAGCCCGCTGTCGTCATAGCTGAACTGCTGGACGCGACGGGCGATGCCGCCGTCGGCGGCAGGCCGTCCGTTTTCTTCGAGCGCGCAGAGAAACCCTCGCGCGTCCCATTCCATATGGCGCACGGTCTCGTCCGGGCGCGTTTCGCTGAGCGGGCGGCCCGCGGCGTCGTAGGTGAAGCGGTATTCCGCCCCGTTGCCGTTATCGAGCCGCAGCAGGTTACCGCGCGGGTCGTAGCGCCACTGGCGCACGCGGCCACTACGGTCGGTGAGGCTGACCGGGAGGCCGAGCGCGTTGTAGGCCCAGCTCACCTCGCTTTCCAGCGGGTCGCGCCAGCCCGTGAGCTGGCCGCGTTCGTTCCACACCAGCGACTCGCGGCTGCCGTCCGGATGGATCACGACGCTCAGCAGCCCGGCACGGCTCCACTCCCGGCGCGTGATATTCCCTTCTGCATCTTCGCTGGCAATCAGCTGCCCGAAGCGGTCGTAGGTGAAGCGGGTGACGCTGCCGGAGCAGTCGGTGCGCTGCGTCAGCAGCCCCAGGTGGTTCCAGGCCAGACGCACCACGCCGCCAATGGCGTCGGTGATGCTCTCCGGCAGGTTTTCTCGATCGTCGGGATAGTCATACGCGGTGGCGTTACCGGCCGGATCCGTTTCCGACAGCAGGCGACCGCGAAGGTCGTACATGGCCTGCGATGAGGTACCGTCCGGATACACTGTCCGGGTGATGCGGTCGGTCAGGCGATACCAGTGATACTCCGTACGGCGGCCCGCCGGGTCCGTCTCGCTGATCATGCGGCCGTATTTGTCCCACGTGCTGCGGCGCATCGCCCCGCCCGGCAGAATGACGTGGCAGAGCTCGCCGTCCCGGTAGACAAACCACGTCAGGCGACCGTCGTAATCCGTGAAGCGCGCAACGTTGTCGTCGTCGTCCACCAGCCAGTGCGCCTGCGCGCCGTCATCGCGGGTCGCACGGCGGGTGCCGTTATCAAAATCGTATTCGAACGTCAGCTGTTCGCCGCCGCTGTGGCGGAAGCCGACCACGCGCGGCAGGCCGTCAATCTCCCGCCAGCGGTATTCGCTCAGCAGGCCGTTGGCGTCCTCATGAGCGCTCATCAGCCCGTCCTGCCAGCTGAAGCGTCGGCGCACGCTACCGCCCCGGCCGGTCACACAGACCAGCTGGCGCTGTTCATCATAAGCGTAACTGACCAGGCAGATCTCGTCATCCAGCCAGGCACCGGCAAGCCTGTCACGGTCGTAGCGGCAGACTACGCGCTGGCCCGCGCTGTCGGTCAGGGCATGCAGGGTATTATTCGCATTCCACTCTAAGAGGATAGCGTTGCCGCAGGGTTCAGAGATGTGCTGGAGCAGCGACGGGGCATCATCCTTAAGTGGCGCATAGTGCCAGCGCTCGCCGCTGACGTCATACACCGACCAGCTGTCGTCATAGTGGTGCTCAAGCCAGTTTTTTTCGCTTTCGCAGTAGGTGCGCATCCCTTTCGGGACATTCGGGAAGGCGACGTAATCACCGGACGGCGCGCGCCACACCAGCCCGTCCTGATACGGCTCCAGGCGGCTTTCCCAGAACAGGCTCCACCCGCGGCCCAGCACGCTGTCACCGGGGTTGCCGCTGCGCCAGTAGCGCTGCCAGCGCACCGGCAGACGGGAAGGCAGGACGAAGTCCAGCTCATCATCCCCGCTGAGAAACTTCTGTCCGCTGACGATATCCACCGGGCGGGCGATGATCCCCGCGGCGGCAACGCCGGTCATCAGCGTGCCGGCGCGGCAGGCGATACGGGCCAGCTTATTGATACCGGGAATTTTCCCAAGCAGCTTAGACAGCGCCCCAACTTTGCCAGCGGCACCGCCCCACCCGCCGAGCAGGCCGGCGAACAGCAGGGTAAGATCGGAGACTTTATACAGCCACTCGGGGACTTCAGACTGAATGGGCAGGGTTTGCTGCGGGTCGCCGCCGATGATGACGTTGTCCGAACCGGTCATCACCTTCGCGTCGCAGGTGGTACGATCCCCGATGCGGGACGCAGGCTGGCTGTTAATGAAGACTCGCTTAGAGCCTTCGGCCATCTGCTGCGAGCCGTCGTCAGAACAGTCGACGGTGCTATCGGTGGCAAGCGCGGCGGGTTTACCGTTGATAAACAC
>ENA-UOZI01000304-UOZI01000304.1-food-metagenome-genome-assembly--contig:-NODE-304-length-12806-cov-8.762685_pt1 | contig 12806 bp, 8 predicted proteins | sample MGYA00249871_ERZ772729 | MGnify/ENA primary metagenome ERZ772729 (study PRJEB29005, sample SAMN08379449) | food metagenome | isolation source: cheese - non spiked | study: EMG produced TPA metagenomics... | reverse complement strand
AGATTTCTCTTTCGAAGAGTAGCACTCCCATTGTATTGTTTATAAATTATTTGACTGAAAACAATCAAACTAATCCAAGGAATTAAATAGGTTGAAACATAGGCTAAACTTGCAGTCAAAGAGTTCGTATGTTCTGCGTGTGCAACAGTTGAAAAGGGAAAGAGACAAACAATAAGTAGAATCCAATGATTAGACCAGAGAATTAACTCATCAATTTTATTTGATTTGATAAAAGTCATTACATGGTGCAGTGAGTTCCAAATGGAAGCAAGGGCAACAAAAGTAGTGATATAAATAAGGAGCATAAGTAATACATTTGGTGAAAAAAGATTTCCATCTTCTGGAACTTTAAATTCTAAAACTGTTAGGGTCATTACTACGGCAAATATTCCGTCAGTAAGCGCCTCTATTCTGCTTTTATTCATGCTTATAATTATAGCAAAAAAAGCTAATAAACTCTGTTATAGAAAGAGCTTATTATCTTTTTATTGATATCTTATATAGTGTTGTTAGTTGAATCACGAGTGACTAGATAGAAAGACCCATCTGGCAAAACTTAATAAAATCCCACTGTTCCACTTCCACCATTTGCAAGTATTTTATTGGAAATTACACTAATTATGCAAGTATCTCCATCTTTATCAGGAAGGAAACTATAGTTTTCTGCGTCTGCACCAAAGAAAGCTTTAAAATAGGTGAGTACAGATGATTCTGTAAAGTTATTTAGATCTAATTTGGCTATAAACGAGATGTGCTATTAGTGTCAATTATATGAATGTCATTAATTTTATTTGCTTCATCATTAAAATTAATGATAATTTTTCCTTGATTGAATTCATAAGTTTGGCTAAATGGAGCAGATTCTGTTTTAGATTGTGAAAAGAATACAAAGAAATATATCTAAATAATAGATTTTTAGATTAATTTAAGCTAGAATGATTTTAGGAGGAGTATCAGATGAAAAGTTAACAAAAAGGCAATTTACTGCTATTGGAGCGGTGGCGGTTTTAATTATTGGTGGAGTAAAGACAAATACTTCTAGTTTAAAAAGTAGCTCAAAAAAGGAAATGACTTCAAAAACCAGTGAAATAAAAGAAAGTCAGAAAAGTTCAAGCAGCCAATCATCAAGTAGCAGTCAAGAAGAAACAACTCAAAGTCAGTTGAGTGTGGACACAAAGAATTTAACTGAAAATCAATTTGAGCAATGGGTACCAATCACGCAGAGCAATCAAATGCAAGATACTCATCCTCTTCGAATTACTGTTTCTAAAAGTGATAATAATTTGTATCAAGCAAAAATAGATTATACTGCGACACAAATTGATTCCGTTAACTCTTATAAAGTTAATAGCTCAGGAGAACTTGAAGCGATTGACTTTGAACATTATCCGGGAATGAAAGTTGTATCACAAAGTTTTCCAGAAATTAAACAGAATCAATTAACAACGAATCAAATAAATATGTGGGCAGTAGCTGTTCAAGATGTTTTATTTGAACAAAAGGGGTTGAAACCTGGGATTGATGTGATTTATGATTTAGAAACAGCTACTGATGATAGTATCGCAAATGTGAAGGCTTTTAAAATCGATTATACACCTTCCGCTAATGGGGGTGCCGATAATGCTAACAGAACATTAATTAACGAATTTAGAATTAATTCTGATGGTAATTTAGAGATTAAAGATGTAAATAGTGAGACTGGTTACAGAATTATATCTAAAGTTTATATGGATACTTCCATGGTTCAATAAATGACAGTTTTTAAAATGATCTAAACAATTTTTGATCTTATCAGGAATTTGTTTAAGGTCATTTTTTTATGAAAATCATTCAAAAGTTTGAGAATCATTTTGAATTTTATAATATAATATAGAATGCAGAAGGAGTATTTATGTTAAAAATTGGATCTTATATCCTATTATTTTATTTGGCTTTTAGGTTATCAAAACATTCGTTCGAATTTGAAAAAGTTAGCAGACTTGAATTAATTATTTTGCCTTTGTATTCAACGCTGATGTTTTTTATCACGATGACTTGGAGTGAAGAAAATATAATGGTGGCTATTATATTACTCTTTTTATCATTTTTGGTGGGATGGCTACAAGCTTCAAAAGTTGAATTTAAAGATGAGGGAAAAGAGGATAAATATCAGCGTCCGATTATTTTGATGAAAAAGAATTGGTCTTATATAATTGGTTGGGGTATTTTGTTTTTATTAATAATTGGTGCTCATTTTTATTCAAATTCACACATGGAAGTGGAAGAAGTAGTGACGGAATTCTGGAAAGAAATAGTTAAAGAAATTTCAATATTTGCTAGATTTAATGCTAAAGATGGTTGGGAAACTTGGTTAATAACCGGGGTTTCAAGTTTAACTTTTACGGCTTTTATAAAAAGTAAAAATAAAAAATTGGAAAAAAGTTTAGCGAGAAGAAGAAAAAATAGTTCTTTTAGTGAGTAGATATTTTTGTGATTAACAAAAGTTACCAATAAATGGTATTGAAAGCGAACTCGAAAATGGGTAGAATTATCTTATCCAATATCTCTTAGATTTTTCAAATTTCCAAGAATTTGATTTAACAGATATAATAACCAATAGTGACCTCTTGAAAGAGGTCATTTTTTATTTCAAAATGTGATATAATAATTGACAGAAATAGAGAGAATTTAAGGATATAATGATGGAAAATAGTTTAAATATCATTGAAAAAATGAATCCTAATCAAAAAATAAATTATGATCGTGTTTTTCAAAAAGTTCGTGAAAGTTGGGAAAGAGATTCTGTTCGTCCCAAAATTTTGCTTCATTCTTGTTGTGCCCCTTGTAGTACTTATTCATTAGAATACCTTACGCAATCAGCCGATGTGACGATTTATTTTGCTAATTCAAATATTCATCCGTCAACTGAATATACAAGAAGAAAAATGGTTCAAGAACAATTTGTAAAAGATTTTAATGAACGGACAGGAAATAATGTTCAATTTATTGCTGCCGAATATGAACCAAATGTCTTTTTACAAATGGTTCGTCAAAAACATTTAGAAAATGAACCTGAGGGTGGGAAACGTTGCACCTCTTGTTTTGAAATGCGATTGGATATAGTTGCTGAGAAGGCTTTAGAACTTGGTTTTGATTATTTTGGTAGTGCTTTGACTTTATCACCAAAGAAGAATAGCCAATTAATTAATGAAATTGGTCTTGACATTCAAAAGATTTATGATGTGAATTATCTTCCAAGTGATTTTAAGAAGAATAATGGCTATAAACGTTCTGTAGAGATGTGTAAAGAATACGATGTTTATCGTCAATGTTATTGCGGATGTATTTTCGCGGCTAAAGCACAAGGGATTGATTTAAAAGAACAGAATCGAGAAGCTATTAAATTTATTAGAAATCAATCATAATCATAGATTTGTATTTAAAAAATAAGAAAATAACTTGACAAAAAAGCCCATTTTTAATAAAATGAGGGTAACTTAAATATTCCAAAGGGGAGTAGCGTCGGTAAGACCGAAACAAAGTCGTCAATTCGTGAGATTCTCACCGGCTTTGTTGACATACTTATGTATGTTTAGCAAGACCTTTGCCAGTTTTGATATCTGGCAGAGGTCTTTTTTGTAAAACCTCTCATGATATCAGTTAGAAATAAAGGAGAATCATTATGCAGCCTTACAATCAATCCGTCAATGAAGTTTTAGAGGAAACTAAAAGTCAATTCGAAGGTTTGAGCCCAAAAGAAGTTAAAAATCGTCAAGCTAAAGATGGTTTCAATGAATTGAAAGAAAAGAAAAAAACTTCAACTTGGGAACTTTTTATTGATACTTTGAAAGACCCAATGGTTATCATCTTACTTTTAGTTGCTTTTGTCCAACTTTTCTTGGGGGAATTTGTTGAATCACTTGTTATTTTCATTGTTTTGATGATTAATTCAGTGGTTGCGGTCGTGCAAACTAAACGAGCAGAAAGTTCTTTAGATGCTTTGAGACAGATGTCGGCACCCTCAGCTAAAGTTTTACGTAATGGAGAGAAAACATCAATTCCTGCGCGTGAGCTTGTTGTTGGCGATATTGTTTCACTTGAGGCCGGTGATTTTATTCCAGCAGATGGACGTTTAATTGATGCTCAAAACTTACGTGTCGAAGAAGGAATGCTTACAGGTGAGTCTGAACCAGTTGAAAAATTTTCGGATGTCATTGAGGGAGAAGTTGCACTTGGTGACCGCAAGAATATGGTCTTCAGTTCAAGTCTTGTTGTTTATGGACGAGCAGATTTTCTTGTAACAGCAATTGCTGAGCAAACCGAGATTGGTAAAATTGCTCAAATGTTGGAAACTGCGGAAGCTAAACAAACGCCACTTCAACAAAAATTGGAAAAATTTGGGAAACAATTAGGTTGGGTAATTTTAGCGCTCTGTGCTTTAATTTTTGCTGTTCAAATTTTGAGACTCTTTACGACAAATCAAACGGCTGATATGCAAAAGGCTGTTCTTGATTCATTCATGTTTGCAGTTGCGGTTGCGGTTGCTGCAATTCCTGAAGCTCTTTCATCTGTTGTTACAATTGTTTTGTCTGTTGGAACAAATAAAATGGCAAAACAGCATGCGATTATGCGTAATTTGCCAGCTGTAGAAACATTGGGTTCAACTTCAGTCATTTGTACTGACAAAACCGGAACTTTGACGCAAAACAAAATGACCGTTGTTGATTCTTTCTTGCCAACGCAAGGCAGTAAAGAACTGACAGATTTAACACAGGCAGACCAAAAACTCTTGCTTAATGCAATGGTGCTTTGTAATGATTCATCATTTTCGCAAGAAGGTCAGCTACTTGGTGACCCTACTGAAGTGGCTTTAATTGCTTACAGTGATAAAATCGGTTATCCATATCAAGATTTAAGAGAAAAATCACCACGTCTGGCTGAATTTCCATTTGATTCAGAACGTAAATTGATGAGTACAATCAATGATTTTGAAGGTCAGAAAACAATTTTTGTTAAAGGTGGCCCAGATGTACTCTTTAATCGCTGTAATCAAGTTTTCTTGGATGGAAAAGTGCAAGAATTTACTCCTGAATTGAAAGAGAAATTTCAAGCTCAAAATGAAGCTTTCAGTCAAAAAGCGCTTCGTGTATTAGCTTATGCTTACAAACCTGTCAGTGATAATAAGACTGAACTCACACTTACTGACGAAAATGATTTGATTCTGATTGGTCTGTCAGCAATGATTGACCCACCTCGTGAGGCTGTTGATGATTCTATTGCTGAAGCAAAAAAAGCCGGCATTAAAACGATTATGATTACGGGTGACCACAAAACGACAGCACAAGCCATTGCCAAAGATATTGGTTTGATGAACGAAGGAGATATGGCGCTCACTGGTCAAGAACTTGACGCACTGACTGAGGATGAACTTCGTGAAAATTTAGAAAAGATTTCGGTTTATGCTCGTGTGTCTCCTGAAAATAAAATTCGGATTGTTCGTGCTTGGCAAAATGAGCATCAAGTAACCGCGATGACTGGTGATGGTGTAAATGATGCTCCAGCCCTGAAACAAGCTAATATTGGGATTGCAATGGGTTCAGGAACAGATGTAGCAAAAGATGCGTCAAGTATGATTTTGACTGATGATAATTTCGTATCAATTGTTTCTGCTGTATCAATTGGTCGTGTGGTTTATGATAATATCAAAAAATCAATTAGTTACCTTTTCTCTGGAAACTTAGGAGCGATTATTGCTATTGTCTTTGCTTTGGTCGTGGGCTGGGTCAATCCATTCACTGCTTTGCAACTTTTATTTATTAACTTGGTCAATGACTCTGTCCCAGCAATTGCCTTAGGGATGGAAAAAGCAGAACCAGATGTTATGGAAAAAGCTCCTCGTCAGTTAAATGAAGGAATCTTTGCCAATGGGTTAATGCGGGTTATTTTGATTCGGGGTTCATTGATTGGGATTGCGGCGATTATTTCGCAATATGTTGGACAAAAAACATCACCTGAAATGGGTGTGGCTATGGCCTTTACAACTTTGATTTTGGCACGTACTTTGCAAACTTTTGCTGCACGTTCAAATTCACAAAATATTTTAAAACTTGGTTTTACAACGAATAAGTACGTTTTGATGGCTGTGACTTTCTGTCTTGCTTTATACAGCTTGACTACTCTTCCATTCCTCAGAGAAATTTTCTCAATTCCAGCTGCTTTTGGTTGGTCTCAATGGATTGTAGCAGCAGGGCTTGCCGTAATTGCTGTAATCTGCATGGAAATTCTCAAGTCAATTAAAGGCGTTTTTGAAAAACATTAAAATTTTAAAAAAAGTCACTGACAAAAATCTGTCAGTGATTTTTAAATACTTGAACTTTTATCATATTGATTTAAATGATAAGTTTCAATCATATTGATAAGTTTGTCAGCATAAGTGGGGTCTGTTGCATAGCCAGAATTTTGAACGGCTTTAGCAGCAGTTTTATAATCAGTTGCACTAAGAACTGAAGCATATTGTTTAGAATTCCATGTTGTTCCGTAAAGGAAAAGCTGGGTGTGTGCCGAAACTGAATCAGCAAAATTTGGATAAACACGGAAAACACCTTGGACAGTGACCCACTGACCATTTTCATATTCTTGCGTAGCAAGCGAAACCTTTGGCACATCATCAGATGCTTTGACACCAAAAAGGTTATGATATTTACTTGCAAGTTCGCTTTTGCCAAAATTAGACTCAAGACAGGCCTGAGCAATGGTGATAGAAGCTAGTACTTGACTTTCTTTTTGTGATTTTTGAGCGAGTGGAGCAATTTCTTTGATGAATTTATGTTCATTAATTTCTTGAAGTTGTGCTTCAGACGGCTTTTGTGCTTGGTTATTAAAAATTTTATTATAGACTAAGATTCCTAAAATAACTAGGAAAATAAAGATGAGCTGTTTTAACAAGGATTGACGTCGATTTGGTTTTCTTCGTCGAGTTTTATATTTCATAAAAATAGTTTAACATAAAATTCAAGTTCTTGGCTTAAAAATCAATATTTGTTATACTAAAATTAGTTAAGAAGTAAGCGATAAAATTTCTGTCAGTAAAATTTTACTGACAGCCATAAATTTTTACTGACAGAATCGGTATTGTCAATAAATAATTAAATAAAAGTCATGGAGGCAATCAAATGAATTTTTATGATTTTAGTGCCTTTAAAATGAACGGCGAAACTGTTTCAATGTCTGATTTTAAAGGCAAAGTTGTAATTGTGGTCAACACTGCAAGTAAATGTGGCTTTACACTGCAATTTGAAGGACTTGAAAAGTTGTATGAGAACTATAAAGACCAAGGATTGGAAATTTTAGGTTTTCCCTGTAATCAATTTGTTAATCAAGACGCTGGCGAAAATTCGGAGATCAATGAATTTTGTCAGTTAAATTATGGAGTCACTTTCCCCATGTTTCAAAAAATTAAAGTCAATGGTAAAGAAGCACATCCCCTTTATCAATTTTTGAAAAAAGAAGCAAAAGGGGCACTTAGCGGGACCATTAAATGGAATTTCACAAAATTTTTAATTGACCGAGAAGGAAATGTTATTGAACGTTTTGCGCCAAAAACGGAACCTAAAGAAATGGAAGAAGAAATCCAAAAATTACTTTAATTAATTTCTTAAGGAAAAGTGTTTTAAAACTTGTAAAAGCTCAATTATTTTGCTAAACTAATAAACAATAAAACTTTTAATCTAGTCCAGAGAGGCTAGCAAGGTTGTGAACAAGAAATATTATCCTTAAAAGTTACTGACAGAACTGTCAGTAAGTTGCTAAGGCATTTTAGGACACATCTGCTAGGTTTCTGGCAGATGTTTTTGCTTTATTTATGACATTTTAATGTTGAAAATAAAGTGCGCAAGGAGCGAAGCGGGTTGTGAGTCATTTGCAACGAAGTTATGCTTTACTACAAAGGAGAAAACAAATGCCAAAACGCAATGATATCAAAAAAATCATGATTATCGGTTCTGGACCAATCATTATTGGTCAAGCCGCAGAATTTGATTATGCAGGAACACAAGCCTGTCTTGCACTTAAAGAAGAAGGCTACGAAGTTGTTTTAGTCAATTCAAATCCGGCAACAATCATGACTGACAGAGAAATAGCTGACACTGTCTATATTGAACCAATAACTTTAGAGTTTGTCAGTAAAATTTTGCGTAAGGAACGTCCTGATGCCTTATTGCCAACACTTGGTGGACAAACAGGACTTAACATGGCAATGGAATTATCCAAAATAGGAATTCTTGAAGAGCTTAATGTTGAACTTCTTGGAACAAAATTAAGCGCCATTGACCAAGCAGAAGACCGTGAGCTCTTTAAAGAATTATGTGAAAGAATTGGTGAGCCACTCTGTGCCAGTGATATTGCAACAACGGTTGATGAAGCAGTTGAAATAGCTGACAAAATTGGTTATCCTATCATCGTCCGTCCAGCATTTACCATGGGTGGAACAGGTGGAGGAATTTGTGATACCGAAGAAGAACTTCGTGAGATTGTGGCAAATGGACTAAAACTTTCTCCAGTAACACAATGCCTAATTGAAGAATCAATTGCTGGTTATAAAGAAATCGAATATGAAGTTATGCGTGATTCTGCTGACAATGCGATTGTTGTCTGCAATATGGAAAATTTTGACCCAGTTGGAGTTCACACAGGTGACTCAATCGTTTTCGCACCAAGTCAAACGCTCTCAGATAACGAATATCAAATGCTTCGTGACGCTTCACTAAATATTATTCGTGCCCTAAAAATTGAAGGGGGATGTAATGTTCAACTTGCCCTTGACCCACATTCTTATGAATATCGAGTAATCGAAGTTAACCCACGGGTAAGTCGTTCATCAGCTTTAGCTTCTAAAGCAACAGGATATCCAATTGCAAAAATGTCTGCTAAAATTGCGATTGGGATGACACTAGATGAAATCATTAATCCAGTCACTAATAAAACTTATGCCATGTTTGAACCAGCACTTGACTACGTTGTAGCAAAAATCGCTCGCTTCCCATTTGATAAATTTGAAAATGGTGACCGCCACCTAGGAACACAAATGAAAGCAACAGGCGAAGTCATGGCAATTGGACGTAACATCGAAGAAAGTCTACTAAAAGCTGTACGCTCACTTGAAATTGGTGTTTTTCATAATGATTTACAAGAAGCACAAGATGCAGATGATGAAATCCTCTATGAAAAAATGGTTAAAACACAAGATGACCGACTTTTCTATGTTTCAGAAGCGATTCGTCGTGGAATTCCGATTGAAGAAATTGCTGATTTAACCAAGATTGATATTTTCTTTCTTGATAAATTACTCCATATCGTCGAAATTGAAGACCAATTAAAAGTAAATATATTTGAACCAGAACTCTTAAAAACGGCTAAGAAAAATGGATTTTCTGACCGTCAGATTGCCAAATTATGGAACGTTAGTCCAGAAGAAGTAAGACGTCGTAGACAAGAAAATCGAACTATTCCAGTTTACAAAATGGTTGATACTTGTGCGGCAGAATTTGAAAGCTCAACGCCTTACTTCTATTCAACTTATGAATGGGAAAATGAATCTAAACGTTCAAGCAAAGAGAAAATAATTGTACTCGGCTCAGGTCCCATCCGTATTGGACAAGGAGTTGAATTTGATTATGCGACAGTTCACTGTGTAAAAGCACTTCAAGCCCTTGGAAAAGAAGCAATTGTCATCAACTCTAATCCAGAAACCGTTTCGACAGATTTCTCAATTTCAGATAAGCTCTATTTTGAACCACTAACTTTTGAAGATGTGATGAATATCATTGACTTAGAACAACCAGAAGGTGTGATTGTTCAATTTGGAGGACAAACAGCTATCAATTTAGCGGAACCTCTCTCTAAAGCTGGGGTTAAAATTTTAGGAACGCAAGTTGAAGATTTAGACCGTGCTGAGGACAGAGATTTATTTGAAAAAGCATTACAAGATTTAGAGATTCCACAACCACCAGGAGCAACAGCAACAAATGAAGAAGAAGCCGTTGCTAACGCCAATAAAATTGGTTATCCAGTCCTTATTCGCCCATCTTTTGTTTTGGGCGGTCGAGCAATGGAAATCATTAATAATGAAAAAGACCTGCGTGATTACATGAATCGTGCGGTAAAAGCTTCACCTGAACATCCAGTACTCGTTGATTCTTATTTACAAGGACGTGAATGTGAAGTCGATGCAATCTGTGATGGCACAGAAGTTCTTCTTCCAGGAATTATGGAACATATAGAACGAGCAGGGGTTCACTCAGGTGACTCAATGGCTGTCTATCCACCACAAACTTTTTCACAAGAAATTATTGATACAATTGTTGATTACACTAAACGATTAGCAATTGGTTTGAACTGCATCGGAATGATGAACATTCAATTTGTTATTTTTGAAGAACAAGTTTATGTCATTGAGGTAAATCCACGCGCGTCACGGACTGTTCCCTTTTTATCTAAAGTGACAAACATTCCAATGGCACAATTGGCGACACAAATGATTTTAGGGAAAAACTTGAAGGATTTAGGCTACACAGAAGGCTTAGCAGAAACTCCTGATATGGTTCACGTGAAAGCACCAGTCTTTAGCTTTACAAAACTAGCAAAAGTTGACAGCTTACTTGGTCCAGAAATGAAATCAACAGGTGAAGCAATGGGTTCAGATGTGACCCTTGAAAAAGCACTTTATAAATCATTTGAAGCCGCTAAACTACACATGGCAGATTATGGTTCGGTCTTATTCACAGTTGCTGATGAAGATAAAGAAGAAACGCTAGCACTTGCTAAAGATTTCGCAGAAATAGGTTATTCACTAGTAGCAACTCAAGGAACCGCAGCATTCTTTAAGGAAAATGGACTTTATGTCCGTGAAGTTGAAAAACTAGCTGGTGGAGAAGATGAAGAAGGAACATTAGTTGAAGATATTCGTCATGGACGCGTTCAAGCAGTTGTGAACACAATGGGAAATACTCGTGCCTCATTAACAACGGCTACCGATGGTTTCCGTATTCGCCAAGAAGCAATTAGTCGCGGTATTCCACTTTTCACATCACTAGATACTGTTGCTGCAATTTTAAAAGTAATGCAAAGTCGTAGTTTTACAACTAAAAATATTTAACAAATAAAGAAGTCCCAAACGGGGCTTTTTTTATTTTTAAATAAAAAAACAAAAATTACTTCAATTATGTATTAATATTCGTACACATACATTAAAGAGAGCGTTTTATTAGACTTGTGTTAGAAAAAAGGTTATAAAAGATATATAGACTACTTAGTAATTTATAAACGACAAAATATTGAAAGAGGGTCGGTGAATGACAAGAGAAAATAAAGTAAAAATATTCATTTTAAGTTTCTTTTTTATTAATATTCCCTTCCTTTTATTTGTCGAAAGGCCCATATCAGCAGATACTGCTATAGACAGTCAAAATTCAGTAGCGAATGCCTATATTAATGTGACTGCACCAACAACAAACACTTGGTCTCTTACTGCTCCAAATTTTAATTTTGGCACTCAAACAGCAAGCTCGTCAGTAATCAATAGCAATGCAACGGGAGATGCAGCAATTAAAATTGTCAATTTATCTGGAACATCAACAAGTTTTTCTCTTCAACAATCAATTTCGGACTTTACTTTAGTATCTAACACTGTCGTTTTACCAGCGACTGGCTTTTATGTTTCAGTAGCTAATAGTTCTGACGGAAAACTTATTGGAAGTTCCAATGTCAACATTTTCAAACGAAATGGTGTTGTTTTGCGAAGTGGAACGGGAGCGAATGGAACGATGAATAGTGGTGCTGTGACAGCGCAACTAACAGTAGATGGAACAACTAGAGTAATTGTTACAGGTTCTTATAAAGCAACGATTACCTCAACACTTGTAACAGGACCATAGAAGGGATAAAAGATGAAAATAAAAAGATTTATTCTTCTCATGACTTTAGGATTTTTAATTATCCTATTTGGTTTAGCTCCCAAGGCTAGAGCTGCTATTGTAGGTGGAACAGTTGATACGACAGGAACAGTGACAGGCATAACAGGAGCAACCTACTATAATGTGAGCAATTGGCAAGATATGATTGATACTTATAAAGGAGTGACACCAAATGCAGCCTCAAGCAATACTGTTTTTCTTAATGTAACGGCAAATGTTCCCGGAAATAGTATTTTGAACTCTGGCAACACCGTTTCTAGTGGTAAATCTTTATCAATAAATGGAAATAATTATACGCTCTATCTTGATAATGACACGAATTATACAACGGCTCAGAGTATTGGTGGAAGTGATGGAACAGCCAGAGCTTTCGGCTCTAATGGAACGATTTCTACGGATACGACTCTAACAGTTAAGAATGCAACAATTGTAAACAATATCACGAGTGGAATTTTTCAAATGAAAGGTTTAAATGCTAAGGCTACGGCTGTATATGAAAATGTGACGGTAAGCAATGGCGATGCAATCTACGGAGCGCAACCAATTAGAAATGATAATGGAAAAGTATTATTTCGAGGAACAAATACCTTTAATATTTTACAAAATCACAATATTAATGATACAAGTTCAGCTGGGGCAGATAATCAAGGTGAATGGATTCAAGGAGGAGCCTATCTTGAAGTAGTAACTGGAACAACGACGTTGAACCAAAGTTGGGGAAATGACCAACCTTTCTACGTATATTATTCAAGTGGTGGTTCAACTTTACAAGTTGATGCCGGAGCAGCAATGGTTTGGAATCTAAATCGCAAATTGCAAGTCCAAGTTAGCCAGCCAAGCTCATCTCATATGAACTCT